>Ga0209780_1002881_pt1 | contig 12518 bp, 7 predicted proteins | sample WorMetexBAHAMAS2_FD_187384 | JGI IMG/M metagenome (GOLD analysis project Ga0209780, IMG submission 187384) | Marine gutless worms symbiont microbial communities from Max Planck institute for Marine Microbiology, Germany - Inanidrilus exumae... | ecosystem: Host-associated > Annelida > Digestive... | reverse complement strand
ACGGCATAAATATTCTATAACAGCAAGGTGGACTGTAGCATATTCATAAACTCAAGACTGAATGCGCAGTACTTGGCTAGCTATCGTCTAATTGGTTAAACGATATAGGTTCTCTTTTTCTAGTATTTTGAAGTACGTACGTGCCATATCGTCGTAAAAAGTTGACGTTTGCTATCTCATCTCCTGATGAGTTTTTGTATTAAACTGAAATGTGAATTTAAACGATAATTTTGGTATGTTTGTGAACTGAAATAGAATTTAAACTGAAATTAACTTTACCAAATTGAACTTAAACTGTCATTAACAATAATTATTTCCTGAACTGAAATAACACCGTTTTCGACTCTCGCTCCGCCACTGCCGGCCATTCCAGCAGTCGCCGAAGTCGATAGCCTGTTTGCAGTAGCGTACTGCTGCCAGTTGTCATCAGCAAAGCCTATTCGTCTGAGACGGAACCACGCACGGAGGCGTCGACGACTCTGCTTCTGGAATCGTGACTCGTGAATGCGATTATACGAGACTGGTGTGTGGTCCTCGTCCGCCAATCGGCATCAATCCACGTTCGTATCCGTCAGGCTACACCGTCGCGTCACGTCGTCTGCCCATTCGGCACCAACTCCAAAGTGTTAATCAATAAAAGTAAGCCTTCACTTAAAGTAAAAGTGACATAAAAGCAATGGAAATTGCAGTCTAGCATATGTTTTCTGGTCCTGCGGGTCCAATATTACTGTCTACATCAACTTACGGTTGACTAGTCGACGACACATTTTAAGAGCTGACTTGTAGTCCGTAGTGGTCACGCTACATGAAAAGCCTTCAGTGCCATACAATGTTGTGGAAAATAAAGATGCATAATATATTTTCCTGAAAAAAACAAAACAAAGCAAATGTCAATGACAAAACAATGCATTACATAACGTTGCGATTTCTGATTAGATCTGGCCACTGAAAAACATGTGTTTATGAGTCAGTGGCTGATTTTTTCTCCAGACTTCATTAATCCATCTCCAGTCCGAGACAAGATTACTTGGACGAGATTAATCTGCTCCGGCGTTAAAGAATGACGCAAGCATTTCCGGTCTGTTTATCTTGACTTTGCCAAGATCAACAGACCGGAACAACAAGTACGTTCGTTTTCAGGAACGGCCGTATATCCACACATGCCGATCCTACATCCACACGTCACGCGCTTTAACGAACGGCGCATCTCTAGCGCGGCGTTTGGCCCGCGAGCTCAGTGAACTATAAATTAGAACGTCGCTCTGACGTCGCTCTGGCGTCAGTCAGCCTATAGCCTGCGGGCTACGCTATACTCCTATTCGTCCGATTTTGAGCTTTTTTTGGGAGCAAATTTCCTCAAAATGGGAGATTCCCTGCCCAGGACGCCGATGAATTGCCGTGCAAAATTTGATGCCGCTAGCTTTATCCTTGGCGAAATCCGTAACCGTACAAACACACAAAATTACAAAAAAAACAAACAAACAGTAACCGATATATCCACACTTTGCGTATCGGCATGTGTGGATAACAAGTGCGTAAATGCTAACTTAACTGATTTGACTAAATACGGATCACCGAAGCTAACATACCAGGGACAACTTTTATAAGCACGAGCCAAAATCGCTGTCGATTTGGGCCGTCGGCTTGCATGTCTGCCCGCCTGTCCGTCTGCCCGGCCTGCTTGTACCCGCGCGCCTCGTAAGCCGGTTTGCGCACGTCGTCCGACCGTCCGTCCATCCAAGCCACGCTACAAAACAACGCACATGTGCGCTTTGCGACAGAATTTCGATTCAGCATTTATCAGCGTAAAAATAGTAAACAAATGGGTATGGCACGCCATTCAGTTTCGTCTCACGTTTTAATCAGAGGAAAGTCAGAGGGATCGGACTGAATAATATTCGTCTTAGAGTTCAAAAACGCTGAACGAATCACTCGGACGTCGAGGAAAAACGACCTACTACCAAATGAGATCGCTCTAGAGCGGCCTAATTGAGAACAAGTACGTCCGTCTTTGGGGACTGACGTATATCCACACATTGAATGTCGAAGCAACATTGTCGAATGCTACAAGTCAAACGATTCTTTCGACAAAGTCGAACGTTACTTCGACATTGTTGCCGTTTTTGGAAACAAAGTCGAACGCTGCTTCAACATTGTTGCCATAACGGCAACTTTGTAGCGTTCGTTAGTAATCGAAACAGAAGAACTTCTCAACGTCACGGGCAATCACGTACACTCTGAAAGTGCAGTATTTCGGAAACGGTACAAGCTAGAGACATCGTTGCTGCAGACCATTAGTAGTAGTTATAGTAGTAGTAGTAGTAGTAGTAGTAGAAGGCAAATTTGTAAGGCGCGTCTTCAAACAGACGCGCCTCCTGCCGTACGCACACTCAAACAGCCATCTCTTTGAGAAACAACAGAGGGCCGAGTACGGACCCCTGTGGAACGCCCCACGCAACTGAGTGCAAAGCTGACGTGAGGCCGCGGAAAGAGACCGCTTGTTGCCTGTCGCTGAGGAAAGAACTGATCCACGCCAGCACCGATCCACCGATACCGAACGAAGTCTCGAGACGAGCCAGCAGTATGTCGTGGTCGACGGTGTCAAAGGCAGCGCTCAAGTCGAGGAAACCCAGGAGGGTCACCTGCGGTCAGCTGCGTCGAGAAAGTAATATTTGGCCTATCTAATTGCGGCAATTCCGATGACCTTGAATGACCTTCAAAATCATTCACCTGCATGTTGCAAGCGTTTTCAAATGTTTTTTCGTACAGTTGTGCAACAGTTGACAAGATTTCAACTGACATAGCTCGTCGCGCAGTTCGTCTGCGATAGCTGAGCTTCTTGTATCATTAAATTGCGGCTTGTGGTCCTTTACAAGTTTTGCTATCTCCGTAATTACCGGTTCCGCGGGGCTATAAACGCACATTGCAATGTCGCCGTAATGATGACACTATTATTAGCCTCGTTAGATGGCGCTACGATTTCCCGGAGGCGTGATAGTGCGGGCAATCTCCCATAGTCAAGATTTATAGGCTCACGCAGGTATACTGTAGCTGTACATGTGTAGCTCGACGTTCTTTAATTAAGCCGATATTCGCATATGTCGAATAAACACGCCAGACATCTACATTTGTATAAATAACCGCACGTCAAACTGTAGGCCTAGTCAACACATTCGGAGGCCCAGCATGAGGCGCGAAGCTTTACATTTATGCCTATGCTTAATTGCCTACTACGCATTCATATTTTGCATTCGCGCGAAGTGGTTCCGCCTCCGGTCCAACACTTCAATCGGTTATGCGACACCAATCCTGCGTTTGATTGGCGCGCGCCCGGTGAGTACTAGTAGCCCTTGAAAACAATGTCGATATTGATGAGTTGTTTTGCAAAATTTTACCATGAAAGCTGACAGCGAAAAGACTATGGCCCTCAGCTTTTACCCCAACAGCGGTTGTCGACCCCTTTTCTCTGGCGGTTCCTCTGCAGTATAGCTGAGCCTCTAGTATAGGCCTCTATCATTAAACTAACTATAGGCCACACTCTGTCAATATCAACATTACATCGGAATTATAAATTTGCAATTAATTTCCAATGCTTATATGAAGACTCGATGGTCACCAGTTAGGAATGCCAGAAGACATAGTATACATGACAACAATCCTTTTGCTTTACTGTTGCTAATGTAGAGTAGACAAAATGGCGAGAAGCTTATCCACAGTCGTTCACGTTTAAGTTCACGGCCACGTTTAGTCGCCAAGAATGACAATTTATGCAATGTGATACAATAGAACAATAATCGACAAGATAAGCCAGGCTAAAAGCTCTTACCGCCGCTCTAAAAAAAGGAAAAAAACACACACACACACACAGGTCACAAACACCGTCTAAGAGACTGGGTAATTCAAACGGGTAATTTAATTATTCAACACACTTAGTACCGTTTTTAAAAGTTTTAACAGAACTAAAATCCACGTCAGCAGGCAAACTGTTCCAGGCATTTATTATTCTTTTACAAAAGAGGTGAATCTGTGTCGCTGTGCTCTAAAATCCCGAGAAGCGTCTTTCTCGCATGACAAGACAGAATGCTGTTAAGTCGTCTTCGTTCGCGTCTATTAGGCTTCGGCTTTGCTTTACGTACGTGCGTCGACAACTTAAACAAGCTTCAAATTGGATTTTATGCGTACCGCGAGGAACTAACAAAGGAGCGGCGAAGCCTAGGTACAGGTCTATCTCAAAGTGTGAATTTTGCAAACGGCGAAGTTTGGAATTGTAGTCGAACGACTTTTAAAATCTCGCCGCATTCCCTGATAGTGTCGTCTTTGTCATTTTTGCATCATCACGACAATACGATTACATGTCGTATTTAGTAAAAAATACATTGTCACAGTCTACCTAATTTCCTGCCTATTATGATCGTTGCTGGTAATGATATGATCGTAGATCGGATCTAGGATCCGATCTACGATCATCCGATTTACGATCATATTGAGTGTGACGTTGCACTCAGTCTTAGTCAAGTTCATAGCAAAGTTATAAGCTTCCTACTTTTGCAGTGTGCACGACTGCACGTAAGCACAATGCATCACTGTAAATTACATATTAATGATCATGCTAGCTTTGCCAGACATGTTCATGCAAATGTATACTTATATTACGCTGATAAAATTTTTTAGCCAATCTTTTATTTCACATTTAAGTCCATAGAGCAGTAGAACAAAGAAAAGTGAGAAAAACAGAGGGAGACAACCGAACATACTCATAAACTGAGCTACGGACGCACGATGAATCATCGACAACATTTGTGCACATGCGTGTACAGCATAGCGTTTATAGGCCTACAAGTAGTGAAAACGTGGTAGTTCGCCGATATACGGCTCTTATCGGCCGAGAGCAGTAACGTGACCACACCCACTCAGCTGCGATTGGTCTACATTAGCATGTAGGTCACGCCCACAACGTAAACGGGTGTATGAGTCATCGTCTTTGTCTCTGGCTGCGTGGAAATGCTGACGCAACGTGACCATAACCACGCCCTTTTTGGTGATATGTCATCCTGTTGCATAGAATTGATATTGCCTATTCGTGTACAAAATTTTGACGACTTTAAGTTCAGCCGTTCCAGTGATATGATTGGAGCCCCAAAATTTTGTAATGGGTCACATGACCTGACCACGCCCCAATAAGGGACAGTTTGTCGTCCGTAGGCTGTGACTTGCACATTCAACCTTTACATCAAATTTGTAGTCTTTGCGATCGCCAATTACGAAGATGCATAAGGCAATGCAAATGTAGAAATTGAGGTGGTTTAACGTGCTTAGGGGTCACCGAAGATCATCGGCAACATAACCATTCGATAGAGCACATACGACTTCCTATTCAAATTAATGGAAACTATGAGGCTATTTCGTACCATTTTCGAGATGTTACCGCTTATTTTCCAAAAATTAAAGAGGTCACGTGACAGTGATCACGCCCCTTTCAGGGACGCCGTCCGCAGGCTGGGACTTGCTATGATCAACATGTACACCAAATTTGGAAGTCTCTAGCTTAATCCGTTTCAGAGATATCTAGGGGGACTAAAAGTTTAAAATGGGTCACGTGACGTGGCCACCCCCATTTCAGGGATAGTTTGTCATCTGTAGGCTGGGACTTGCTATGTTCAAAACACATACCAAATTTAAAGTGTCACGCGTAAGGCAATGCAAAATGTAGAAATTGAGTGGTTTAACGTGCTTAGGGGTCACCCAAGTTGATGGGCAACATAACCATTCGATAGAGCGCATACGACTTCCTATTCAAACTTGATAGAAACTATGAGGCTATCTCGTACCGTTTTAGAGATATTATCGCTTATTTTACAAAAATTAAAGAGGTCACATGACAGTGACCACGCCCCTTTCAGGGACAATTTGTCGTCCGTAGGCTGGTACTTGCTATGATCAACATGTACACAAAAATTGAAATCTCTAGCTTAAGCCGTTCCAGAGATATCGTAAGGGGACTAAAAGTTTAAAATGGGTTACGTGACGTGGCCACGCCCATTTCAGGGACGTTTTGTCATCCGTAGGCTGGGATTTGCTACGTTCAACCCACATATTCAATATGTTGAAAACAGTGCAAGATAGAGACGCATGGTTACAACAAATCACTAATAGGAAGTGATGTGTGGCCTATCGAATACCGCCATTTCCGATGACCTTGAGTGACCTTCAAAATCATTCACCTATTGCAAGCCTTTCCAAATGCGATTTTTCGTACAACTATGCAGCACTGACAAGATTTCAGCTGTCGTAGAGCGTCGCGCGGTCCCTATGCGACAGCGGAGCCTCTTGAAGGCCTAATTTTACACAGCGACTCGATTCGATTCTTGGCTGTGTTGGATCGGTGATGTTGTGGTAACCAGTTCGGTAATTAATGCGCTTTCGCGTATTGGAAATTGCAATTTTCAAGTTCAACTTTTTGAACTTTTATATCGCAGAAACGTGGTGAAATATTTCATTGAAAGCTGTACAGTTCACGTTAACTAAATAGCGAATTAATGTGGTTAAAATAATGTATGTTTCTGTTGAGCTGTGTTGTATGCAAACGGGTTTGAATTTTGGCCGCATTTCACTTGAAACACGGTGTAGGTGAGGTACAAATCGCCAAGCACATAATGGAATATGCTACGTGACAAGGAAGGCAATGAGCTGCAGTAATATAGTACCCATACTCGAGTATGACCTCACACTTGAGACGGATTCTCCTCCGTATTTTTGGTGAGCTGTTTATATCAATGTCGCATGGAGCTGAAATGAAGAGCGAAAATAAAGAACTGGACAATGATGAAGTTTCGTATGATGCTCGTATGTGTACAGCGTTGGAACAAAAGTTCTGTCGCTTGCCGTTTCGTTTGCACTGCCTGTAAACCTACGTAAATTGTGGTAGCTAATAATTTGCATTTGCTATTGATAATTTTAAACCGGTCTCCTACATGTTTGATGACTTAGTATAACCAACAAAGACTGCTGTGCAGCTATGAAATTATTCATGCACGCTCAACGGTACTGAAGTAATTTTATTAGCGACATGTAAGGGTGATATTTTGTGGTATCCAAAGACATTTCGCATACTGCTAGCAGTGTCAGACAGTATAACAAACATTATAACGTTGCAATTTTATATTGCTGTCAAAAACATATAAACTCCTTTGATGAACTAATATTGGATGTGATTAGGCTTCCGTAGCTTACATGCCAACGTTCTTTAAACTGTAGCTGGCAAAATCCGTCCGTCGTTGTCCGGTCCGTCAATGCCCAGTCCTGTAATTTCAGCATTCCCGCTGAAGTCAGAGATCAGCTGCAGTTTGCTGCGCTTGATTTTAATCACCGATCCGCGGAATATAATGCAAATATATTGGTAATATACATGTAGATGCATCAATCACCTGTTACTGTTCGTGTGGAGCATTGCCGGCTGGCCTGCGATACCGTCTCTTCATCGCTGTCGCTCTGCTACTGCCTCAACAGTTATTATTATTATTTATTACGCTCGTAGGCAGCACATACAAAAATTATATATACACAGCATAAAAACACACAATCATTAAGACTGTTACATACAAAAATAGACAAAGGAAGACATTTAAAACACTGTATCAACAAAATGCCGCCACAAGCTACTCTTTAATTCAGCAGTACCAGAGCTCGGATTGTGGATGGAGTATTTCGACATTATTTTACCATATTCATAAGTACTCAAAATCGACAAAGACCTTACAATACTGTTATCACATGTGCGGATTTTCATCAAAAACAGTAATTTCCGTTGATTAATAATATAAGACATTGGCAGGACTTTGCAGTAGTAAAGTAAACATGAAACACTTTCACGCCAGCAGCATTGAACAATACTGAGAGTGATCCTTTTAGATCTCGTGAGCTCCCTTTAGCTGCAATCTACAGTATACTGGTATCGCAGTTCACCGTGAATTGTAACAATTCAGTTGACGTCAGCGGACTGCAGCTGCAGTTCTGTCATGATTGACATAAAGACACTCAAGTTTTGCCTTCCTGTGTCAGATTGATTGAATTAAGGTTTTACGTCCCACTCGACACAAAATAGGTCATTTTGGAGTCGTTGTCTCTTGGATAAATACTTAGTACAACCATTGCATTGCAGCCCCGGAGACCGTACATGTGCAGTGTACGGCGATGTGTAGGTTCCACTGGGCGTTGAAGACCGGATGATGTCGAACGACGGCGGAACGAACAACGTGGAGGGCGACAGCGAACTATTCATCGTCAATAGCGAGGCGCCGACGACATCGCTGGATCGGTCGACAGACACACCGGGGGGCAACTTGAGCGGCGCTGACGGCGGTGGACTGGACATTGCGTTCAGCTCGCGCTTCGTGCCGTACACGACTCTGTTGGTCGGCTGTCTGCTGATCAACGGCGTCGCACTTGCGGCGCTCGGCTTCGTGCGCGGTCCTCGCACCGTGCACCAGCGTCTGCTCGCCAACCTCACCATCGGCGACGTCGTCGGCACCGTCCTGCTCTGGCTCTACAACAACTCTCCCTACATCTTTCCCAGATTCCAGGTAAACCTCGTTGCGAATCTGGGTACTTCATATTTCGTGTGCTGATTGTTACAGACAACTGTACGAATGCATGCATGATAGATTATCCGCGAAAGGGATGTGTTCAGAGTCACGTGAACCTCTTGTAATTTTGGGGAATAAGTGGTAATATACCGGAAACGGCAAAAATAGATGCATAGTGGCAATGGATGACTAATAGGAAGTTACATGTGGCACCATTACCGATGACCTTTAATTAATGACCTTGAAGGTCACTTTTGCTGTTTGAAACCATTCTATCTCACATACCTCGGGAAATATCGCGTGTGTTATGTACGATATATTTACACATGTGTCGGAAAGCCTACGTGGCTTGTAATTTCAACTATCTTTTCGAAAACGAAAAACCTCTCAAGGTCACAGCCAATTACGTACATGTAAAATGTGGTAATAACTCGGAAATAGTGCCAGATGGAATCGTTGTTACTGCTGGCCGTCTGGCGCGTTGTCTCTCACTGCTACTAGCGAACTATCGTGTACTAGTACTTCCAACACATCGGCGAATTATTACCGACAGCGTTAGCCGGGAAGCTAAAGCAAACGGTAGCGTCCGTCCGTCCGTTTGTTTGTTTCCGCTCTATCTTTTGAACCGACTGACCTTTGCACTTGAGTTTTTTGTGTGTGTGGGTCATGACCATAGCTCGCCTGGGACTAAAAGTCAAGGTCATAAGTTAAGGTCAGATATGTCCAGCGCGTATGGGCGTGGATAACGCAGTAACGCGGTTGGTCTGACCTCGATCCTCCGTCGAGGAGAGTTTTTTTAGTTAAGTAAGAAGTTGACAAACTCATATTTAAAAGTGATGTTCACTGGTCACACGTAAGTGAACTATAACGTTTGAATTTTGGAAAGATAGGGTGCCCCCTTCAGGCATGCTAAATATGCCGTTGTGTCAACAGCAGCTATACCCTAATGCTGCTTGAAATTTCGCATCTGGCGACTTGCAACATAAAGAATGACAGTTAAAACACGCAGTCACATGTTTGATACACATCATAGAGATATGTTCAATTATCACCAGCAGACGCTTCACTTAGCTCGCGCAAAGGCATCCTTGTAATGAAACGTAAGTGCACTGACCAGCTGTAGTTACCCAAACCGAGTGTAGTCGCATGAATAAGGTCTTCAGCGGCGCTTGTGTGTTTGTCTGTTTGTCTGCTTTACACACGATGTCTCAAAAACCGACGCAGCTAGGATCGCCAAACTTGACATAAAAATGTTCCACCAAGAGTCCTGGAAACCCATTTATTTTGGGGGTCAAAAAGTCAAAGGTCAAGGTCACCAGGCACAAAAAAACAAGTCTGGATCGGTCTTCAGACGGAACGCGATAAAAGTCATGTTTTTTAATCTGAAAAATGCTTAAAATACGTACTCTCAAACACTGATCGACGCTTGCTGCGTACGTTTTGCCGCAAAACGTTGCCGGCATGGGTTGTTGTGAGTGCTGATTTCTTCTAGTTGTTTGCAGTGACGGTCGCGCTCCAGTTTGTCTAGGAAAATTTAACATAATAATGTGCCATATTGGTGGCAACGTCGCCTGGTGGGTAAGCAAAAAGGTACAGCGTTTGGGGCTCCGCCTCAGACCCTAATGTTCCGAGGGGCTTCGCCTTCCTGACTCCCGGGGCTCCTGGAAGTTTGGCATCATTAGCCCGCCCGGAATCGCGATGCTTATGTTTTACCGATGTTACTTTTTTAAATGTCACCCCTGTCATTCGATAACAGGTTGACGGATCGCAACGGGGATTGTTGCGTTAACACCATCGATGAAAAAAATTACTACGGCTACAAATTTGATTAACTTTGGTCCAGTAACCCTCTGAGATCTTGTGGCTCATTTGCATGGGTGGTGAGTGCACGTAGGCTAAAATACGCTGGGCGCTGGTTTTTAAAGATCATTCGCTAGGTGGCAGTAAGTAAGTTAGTTGGAGTTTAACGTCCCTTTTCAGCACAAATATGGCTATTATATATCAGAGACGATAGGTGACAGCAGCATAGTCAGTCTGTAAGTAAGTAAGAAACGCACAGTCGCATTTGCGCAGGCTGTTCGGGCTACACGTTGGGCTTTGCCCCACTTTCTAGTTCAGAATGGTTCGTCGGCCACCAGTTGTTTGTGTGCATGACAGCTGACAGGTCTGCGATACTGTCTGTTCATCGCGGTCGTGATCCTGGTGCCAGTCATCCTGTCTCTGTACGCCAGTTCGCTGGCACTGCTGCTACTCGCCGTCAACCAGTACCTCGCCATCTGCAACCCGCTCTTCGCGCAGACGCGCATCACCCACGGTCGCGCCGGGCTGTGCATCATCGCCGCGTGGCTCACGTCGGCTGCGGCAGCTGCGTTGCCACTGCTGCTCATCCTCATGATCCATTACAGTGACGAACGTCTTGTCTGCACCGATTACACCAACAGCGTTGCCAACAAGTCGCTCGAAGTATGCACCGTCCGTCTCACGAAACACACTGTCGTACGCAATACCGGCACGCAAAGAAACAAGTGGTCAAATAATTTTCACGAAAGGCCGCATCGCAGGGGGCAGATTTTTCACTGGGGACAGTGCATTGTAACACCGAGCTGCGGTATTCGCACTGTCATGCCGCATTGAGAAGTGAATGATCTCTGCTGCGTACACTGCAGCAGAGACTCAGAGACTCTTAACGCTTTTCAATGGGCTGAACAACACAGAAAATTGCCACTGGCCGTGAGGATCTCGACCCCCATCTAATACATGCAGGTTTCTTGGACGCACATGAGTCAGCCTCCCTTACGGCATCTCGATCGGTTCAGCCGTTATTGCCCAGTACATCCGTGTGACCAACACACAGACTGACACACAGACCTCGCTACGTGCGATATTTGTAGCAATAGGCCACGTCTTATGCATTGAGTCCATGCGATGCGGCCTAATAATAGCCGGTAAACCTAAAACTGGCCCATTTGAGGACGATAGTTATAGCTCTAAAACATCTAGTACAGCTTTGTCAGAACGCCACGTAAAAACGTTAAGTAAGCAAGTAAGTAAGAATATTCACAGTCAGTGCAATAAAAGCATCGGTCACTAGGCACTGGAGTCGCAAAAAAGTCTTCAGTGACCGGTAAAACTGTCTTATGTTAAGTCGGGAAGACTGTTATAAACTATCACGCCATTGCGAGCGAAGTCGTGTTGAAAATCAGTGAATGAGAAAGTACTGTGTGTGTGTGTATGTTCAGTGTGCTGCGTCTTCTAAAGGCCCGTTTACACCACCGCGACTGAAATAAACTGAAACGAACTAGCGAGTTCGGTTCAGTTCGGTTGAGTTTTGTCGCGGCGATGTTAGCAGACCTTTATAGGCTTAAGGTCGAATGATCATGTCATTGTGACACCTCAAATTTGCCACTTACGTTGACTTGGTGCATCGTCTTTACAACCTGAAACACAAAATAATATCTCCAATATCGTCTTTCTGTAATCTAAGCTCGTCTCCGCGACGATTGCTTGTTGTAGCTATAAAATATTTTGTACTAGTTATTGAATCACGATGTAGATTCTTTGCACGCCAAAATTTGCAAAGTCCGTGCACAGCTCAGAAAGAATCACTCACGCCGTGGATGCGTTGCTCGCGGTCATTGGTTGGCTGCGTAGCACAGTGGTAGAACGTTGGTCCTTGACCGGCGAAATTCCCTGTCCTGCGCTCGACCTGCAGCTAAAGGGTGACCACTTACGTGGGTAAACCGTCCGATGCAGGTCAGCCAACTAGGCCTACTCAGCCTTTCATCTTTTCGGGGTCGATAAATTGAGTAGTGAGCTAATTTATCGGATGTGTGCTGGTCGCGCCATCTGGTGAATGTTCACGAGGTTTAGCCGGTGCGGTTGATCAACCGCTGTGCGCCGTATGTGGCAGCAGTTTATCCGTGCTGTATATAGTGC
>Ga0209780_1002880_pt1 | contig 12518 bp, 9 predicted proteins | sample WorMetexBAHAMAS2_FD_187384 | JGI IMG/M metagenome (GOLD analysis project Ga0209780, IMG submission 187384) | Marine gutless worms symbiont microbial communities from Max Planck institute for Marine Microbiology, Germany - Inanidrilus exumae... | ecosystem: Host-associated > Annelida > Digestive... | reverse complement strand
CTACCGATTAATTATTGTTACTGGCCCGACTACACATAGTGTAGGCGGGAAGTATTGTTTTGCTAGCCGTGCGTTCGTCGTCGTCTGTCGTCGTTGTCGTCTGTCGGCGTCTGTAACACTCCACGGCGCAACGTAACTCACCAAGGGGCAGCACGCGGCGGGCCAGTAGTGTTACGTCCCGTCAGGGCGACACCCTGTTAATTAATATATTAATCAGCGAATAGCATACTCTCGCTCCAGTACGAGACAGTCGACGCCTTTCGGGTCAGCGGCAATAATGTTGGCAGTTCGTACGTCTTCACTGTACACAAAAAACCAACAATAAATAAGTAAATTATAAGCACACTAACGACGTTTAGTCCTCTGTAGTGCAGTGGCAGCTTTAGTGCCATATTGAATAGAATAAAGCTAGTATATTCAACGGTCTGGCATCAGTCCGTCCGTCTGTCTGTCTGTCCCGTAGGTATATACTTACCGTGACTCACCGGGGGCAGCATGCGACGCAGGCAGCCAGCGTACATTTTGGACTAACTATAAGGAGGACCGACAAACCTGTTTATCTAGTTGTTGCCTGCCTAAAGAGGGAAGTAGGCTATCCTTATTGCTATCCTTATTTTTGAAGATATCGGAATCGTCTTATTACACAACGTAGAATGCCGAAAATCCACTTGTTCCGTCCAGCCGTTTCGATACAGTACCAGCGTTGAGCGTTTGACAGACAAACAACTAATTGATATCTCGCTGTACATTTGCGTTGCGCGGTAAAAATTCCTTGTGTCCATGAACAGGTTATAGCGGGCATTCGCGACGAGAAATCTACGTACGTTTCAAGCGCGCGTTCGCCGAAAAAGTCGCCAGCTGACAAAATTCGCAGGAACATTTCCTCCGCTCGATCTGCTAGTGTCTTTGTCACCTTCACCTACGCCCGAAAATCACGCGTACACTTACTTTCTCAAAATTTATAAGTACAGCTAATGTAGAAGTCGATACGAATCCACGTATTAACCGGTAAAATTAGCCAGAGAAGTTAAGATGGTTCTAGGTCGCCCTGTCGAACGGCGGAATATTCGTCACTATAAGTACAATATATGGACGTATTGCGAGATTTCAAATTTCGGCGATTTTTTTCTAACAATTTAGCAAATTTCTACAAGTGCGACAAGTGTCCACTGATGCATAGAAACAGAAATCAATTACACAACGAATATTGCATAATATCAACATTAAGCTGGCGGACTGAAGTGAAAAGTTTCAATTTTAGAATGTAGAATTCGACTAGCCACAACCCTTAAAATCATTACGGTTGGTTGGTTGAGGTTTGACGGCGCTTTCAACACAATCCAGGTCATATAGCCGAGTTAAAATTGCACATCTGGGACACTTTTGTTTCAAAGACAGTGTGTCATGGTCATTAATGTGTTACTGCTCAGGATGTATGGATTTTAATTAGGTTTTAATAGATTGTGTTCATGTTTATGGACTTCTGTTAGGTTTCAACGAGGATGGTGCTTTTGTTCTTATTGTCTTATGTATTGTGTATGACTGTATTGTTTGTGTGCTGCTGCCTTAGTGGCGTAATAAAGAATAATAATAATAATAGCGCCTTTAGAGTAATAATAAAGAGTTAAAAATTGAATTTTAATAAATGTAAGTTTTGAATAAGTTACCCAAAATCATTACACTGCTAGCAAACAGACAAGACCGAAAACAACGGCGTCGTCTTATATCGCCGACGAGGACGCGTTGGATAACAAGCCACATAAAAAAATAAGCGGTGTTGCTTTGCAGTGCATTAGACGGCTCCATCAACAAGAGCCTAAACGCTATCTAGCCAGTTCGCAGCTGCTATATTTGTAAACGAAATGTAAATATCCCAGCAAAACTAATTTGTTTTTTTTCTGGCGGGCTGTTTCCGGTGTCTTAGTAGCAGTATAAAACACAGATTCAGTATACGAAATTAATCAATAAAATAAGAACAGAAACTAGAAAGCTCTTACTCGAGGTGGCACCGACCACATTAGCCGACCACCGTGACGGAGGTTGGGTGTTGAACTTGGAAAAACCATGCCTTTGTAGCTCTTACTCGTCAACAGTTTTTAATTATTCCACGGTCGGCCATCCAAGTAGTTTTCCTCGCATGATCTTGGACTTTTACGTACGATCCTGGGGCCCGATTTACAAAAAAAAAATCTTAGGAAAAATCCTACGTTTATCATGAGTTTTTCCTAAGTTTACCTAACGTTATAAAGTTAAGATTTTCATAGATTTTTACATGTAATTTACTAGAGCAAGTTTATAACTTACTAAGTTCTTCCTCTGTAGACGCAGACAATTCTGTGAAAAAATGTTAAGTTATTTTTGAGAAATTGCAATTGCATTTTTCTTATTAAGCTGATCTTAAGTTTTGCGTAAGTTCATCCTAAGTTTATCTTAAAATTTTCTTAAGACACACTTTATCCTAAGTTTTTCCTAAGTTTGTCGTAAAATGTTTTTGCAAATCGGGCCTCTGATCTTTGAATATGACCTAAATAAAGTCACGATAACCAACATGCGAAATATCTAGGTCAGAGATCATTTACTTAAACGTGTATTACCCAAACACACACACATGACCGATTGTTCTACCTGGCCCACTAAAGTGGTCGCTAAGCTAAAAAAAGAACAGTCGTAGAACGGCAGAATTTATAGTAGGCTAATGCTGCTACTGGCGAGCAAATAACAGGTAAGTAAACTTACTTTTCCGCTAGCGATGATATAGAATGTGTCTCCACGGGCGCCTTGTCGGATGATGTATTCACCGTTGCAGAAATGAATCTACGTCATCATCATCATCATCATCAACGCCGTTGTCCGCAGATGATACTAGGATTCTGACATAGGACACCGGGGAAAGCAAGGACGGATCCAAAAGGATGGAGGCTAAATCAACTCCATATATCTCTTTGTGCCTCATTCTGATAGCAGTTCCTCCATTTCCGACTCATCTATTCCTTCACACACCACTTCTTCCTCTTTTGATTCACCACTCTCCTTACCCATAACGCCCTATCTCTTTCACTCCCGGCTTAATACGATACGATACGATACGGTAGATTAACGTGGGCTCAACAAGCTGACGAGATGGCCAACTTAATCTAGCGCACGGCACAGAAACGGAAAAATAAGGAAAAAAGAAAAAGAAAACCAAGTAGCTCAGAAGAAACGGTTCAGGCAATAGTCCGTGGAAGCAAACCTATCTGTTTCAAAAATCCTTCCCCGTAGTTTCACTTCTTTCCCCGGACTTCTTTCACAGACTATCACCCGGACCGTTTCTTGTGACCTACTCGGTTTTCGTTTTTAGTTTTTCCTTATTTTTTCGTTTTTGGTGCCGTGCGCTATATTAAGCTGGCCCTCATGTCAGCTTTTGAGCGCACGCAAATATACGTCGTATAGTATCGTATCCCCACCAGCCCCTTCCATCTTACTTGAACATCGCTTTAATGTTTCTGTTTAACTGCTCCATTTCAAACTAAATTTCTGTAAAATTTTTCACGGGCCAGCATGCCCCAGTCATCCCTAAATTTAGCCTAATGGTGCTCTGGTCACATGTATGTCACCCAGGCAAGAATATGCCACCAGCAAATATTAGATCTGTCCACCGGAGTCAGGGCACGCTGTGGCAATAATCAGTTTGTATCAACATCACATCACGATCGACTGTTTTGTCACCAACACAAACTGTATGTACGACACGTAATATAGACAGTACGACAGATAAACACGCGTGTATTAAGATATGTGCTAATTACAAATGTTCAGTCACAGACCGATATACAAATATTCTAAAATTGTTATAATTCACAATATCGGTAAAGACAGGATTTTGGTTTGTTTATTAGGTTCAGAACTCGTGTATTGCGAGCAAAATATACTTGTTGCACGAAAACGGACAGACCGAAAGGGCATTTTAAGAAGCTAATATTTTGACTGGGGGAATCTGAGGGCAAAGGATTGGGGTACACGAGACAGCTGCCCCTGCCATCCCGCATCTATTCTATTAATTTGCAGGACGATGTAACGCTCGGCGGAGCACACGACGAAAGTGGGGATCATAATTGGCGGTGGGCTGGCAGCTTACGCGTCGGCGTAGGCTATTCGCGCAGAAAGCAGAGGTCGCAACATAACGAACACTGCTGGTGCAGAGTATGTGCGTGACTGAAAACATCACTATGTGGTGAAAGAGAGGAAGAAATCAGGAAAAGATAGAAGGGACTGAGGGAGGGTCGTCGATAACTTGTAGCGAGAGATCAAGTCATGAGGGTAGTTGCAAATGCGCACTGTGTCGTAAAATATGCCGTTTCTTCCATAGCGGTGGGCGTGGTCACTTGCAGCCCACGAAGGGGTGGCCAGGCTAAGTTGGCCTGGGTGGCAGGCTGGTTAAATAAGGCGACTTTATACCCGCGATTGGTCGCTGAGCGCATGCAGCAAATTAGCAGGTTCAGAGCAACTCGGTTGATGCGACCGACGCCAAACGTCAACAGACCGGCGGAAACGAGACGGAAATGAAGGCGATATGGCGTGGACGAAGCTTTCGTGTACGACGCAGGGAGACCGAGAGAATTGACAGTTTGTGCCGACGAGTAAAGAACGATGTCACGTTTTATGACGCCGGGTGCGCGCCGAGATTGGGGAATGTTCGAGCTCGACCGTCTTCCTTAGGCTACCGTATTAATGCCAATAAAAAACGCCAATCGGCTTAGCCTTCATGCCTAACGTTCAAACACAGAGGTTCATCACCGATTTACGACTCCATCCGATACCGCGCTAATTGGTCCTAATCGGGGGCGGCGGAAAGTAGTCAAAAGTGAGGAGGTACGGAGAAACGAAGCTCAAAAGGTCGAGGCGAGGGTTGGGTATTTGGAGAGGGTGGCAGTAGGCCTACGTTTAGCCCCTCCCCGGTTTCAGAAGCGGTGTAAGATCACCCAGTGTGGTCCGGGGCAAAATCCCGGCCGAAATCGACTTTTGTGTTTTTAATCACACAGAAAGCATCTTGTAGGCCTACAATTTTTGGCCATAACAGGGGTCTAACAGCATTTGACGGCAAAAATTTCGGGGAGGCACACTTATCGTTTTCTGTCAAACTATCCTGTTCATCAGTTATCACCTTTTTCAAGCACAAAGGTAATCTGAATTAAAGTAAATTAAACAAGGTGTCGCCCTGACGGGACGTAACACTACTGGCCCGCCGCTTGCTGCCCCTGGTGAATTACGTTGCGCCGTAGTGTTACAGACGACAGACGACGACGACAGACGACGACATACGACGACAGACGCACGCAACCGTTACTAGTCTGGCCCCTTACACTATACGATACGATACGGTAGATAACGTGCGCTCAAAATCTGACGGGATGGCCAGCTTAATCTAGCGCACGGCCCAGATAATAACATTAATTTCGCAATCAATGTTGCTTTAATTTGTCTTAACTGAGGATTCTTGACAGGTATGAGATTGCAGCAATTTAAACATATAATAGTGCACAATTTGTATTGACTGGAATAATGTTTAGTGTCCTGTTAGAAGCGTAGTGACTATACCTAAATGCCACAATTGATTTTTTGCAGTTTTAGGCGTGTGAAGGGGCTTGTCTTACTCCCATACATCCGCACATTCTATCCATTATGTTGCTTTTGAGATAGGCCTACGCCGGCGGACAGACAGACAGACAAACAAACGGACAAAAGACATACAGACATACACTCATGCCGATCACTATACTTTGCATCGCTACTGGAGACGAAGTAATGAACGGTTATCACCTGCGTGATGTTATCGTGAAGATAGCATTAAAACGGACAAGACGATTCTCATTTCTACACAGACGTGTTGTGACTGCATATAGATTGTTTAGGATGCTGATTCAACGGATTGGGTAGCTATTCATCACGAAGAATAGTTAAAAGGATTGAAAAAGAATGCGTATTGTCTGTCGCCAATGACATCAGATCGCAGTATAGCACGGTAGGGCTTACACTGTTGTAAGGGCGACCAGTTATTCCTATAGAGAATGGCAAGATTTGGGGTATCAGAACTCCGAAACCCCTGAACCGATTGTCACAAAATGTGTCATGGGTGATTACGTCGGCCAATCGCCCCGGTGGGGCGTCCTGACAAATGCGTGAAATATCATTCTCGCGTGGTTTTTAGTTTTTTTGTTTGTAACCCCAATTTTTGCTCGCGTCCCGAGACTAAACCTGAGAACCGATTTTACGCTGTTTGATTCATAGGATGTCAATCTAGGGTTACTGCATTTCTAAGGGGATAAAACTAAAAAAAAGTTTCAGATTTCCCTATTTTTTAAGCCAAAAAACACCCCAAAAGAGGCGTGAATAGTCATTTTCAAGCCTAACACTCAAAATATTAAAACGTGTATATTATCGAAACTACTGCACCGATTCAAACCGTGTTTTGCACTGTGACACAACCCACCAAATACTCTTCGTGGGTGGTCCAAACAGGCGTATAACAAATCCAAGATGGCGGACGGCCGCCATCTTGAAAAGTCCAAAAATGGCCATATCTCGGCAAGGCATGACCGATCTGCATGTAATTTGGCATGATAACGCTCATTGGCCATGTGAAGGGTACGGGCAGTTACAATTTCGAACTTTTAAAAATCCAACATGGCGAACGGCAGCGATCTTGACAAGTACGTGAATAACTGGACGAAGCATAGACGAAGACCGGTCGAAGATATGAATTTAACCTATGAATTAATTTATTAATAATTACGATAGACAGTAGAAATATTACTCATCCTACATATTCTTAGACCACATCGCAAAATTACGTACGTAGATGTCGCCTATTGTCACCGACCGAGTAGCGTGGTCTGTCGGTCTGTCTGTCGGTCTGTCACCTAGTGAGCCCTGCAAAACGGCTGAAGCGATCGAGATGCCGTTTGCATCGAAGACTGGGGTGGGTCCAAGAAAACACCTATTACATATAGCGGACCGCTTCGAGGCGAATACTGTATTGTGTTCATTCAACACAATGCAGTCATCTAGTTGTAACTTCAAACCACCTCATTTACAGGAATCCTAACCCTTTTATCACGGTGAGAATTACAGCGGTAATGTCGGATTTTGATCGTAATCAGCCACCCAGGCCAACTCAGCCTTCTATCCTCAGCGGGATAGGAAACGAGTACCGACCAAAGTGCGGGAATATCTGCGACTAGGAAGTAAAGGCGGCTGTGGCTCATTCCGGTGGTGTATCGAACGTGTGGGTGTCAGGTGAAACTGTGTGATCCCTCGTTAACATGTGCCATATACCTGAGCTACTTAGAGACGAGTGCCATATATAAAGCTCTACAGGCGTTATTCTACACTTTACTTTACAATTTAACGGTGCTTTGCCGAAAGAATGTTAAAGGGTTAATAACCGGGTATAGTGAATTTCTTAAGTTGAATGATTTGTTTCTTACTTCGTTCGTGCGAGATATGCATTAGGAAAGATCTATGCCCACAATACACTAACAGAAACTGTCGATAATTACTGGAATATCAACGTGAATCGTACCTCCTCTAGCGCGTCGGCGATTTCACTCAGTATCTCTGCTGACAGGTGCTTGAAGGCCGGTACGCTGTAATCAATTGACCGTCGCGTCGTCCATGTACATACACCGACGTGTAAACTCGGCGACGTAGTAAATAAGTAAGCAAGTACGTACATAAAACGTTTATAAAATGCTGTAATCATTTAAACGTAAATGAATCATGATATATTACGTTTACTGGAGGAAACCCAGAGGAGGGATTAGTATCATTGCGATTAAATGGTTTTCACCTCCCAGGCTTCTAACAGAAACATAAATTTCACATCTATGTTGTCTTTTGACCATAGCCCTGGCCCTCGAGAAACGTTCGAGCTCCAATTTCGAGCTCGAGCATTCGACTATTTTAAAATATGTTTTGTAATTTTAAATTGTTGTTATTTTTAAATCATACTTCAGTTTAGTTAATTCAACCGATGCATAAACTGACAACCCTGAGTGGCACTGGCTAAACTGAAGACTAAAGGCCGGATTTTTCACCACAAATAAATCTACGATTAACGTTAATGGGATGTTAATTTGCGGTGGAAAACACGCCCTAAAAGACCATCGGTATCAGTGTAAATAGCCACCAAAGCGTGCATTATGCGTGTATAAAAATAGATGAGGTAGTTCTTATGACGTCATGTACATACTACGTCACAACTCCCGTACGTGACAGGACTTGCAAGCAAATTACAACAGCTAAAACAGGCATCAAAAAGCAACGAATCGAGTCGCCCAATAACAAAAACAAAGTTTGCGTCAAACAAAATACGTTATACGTTCTGGCGAAATCATAATCCTACTTATTGTTGAGATACTTTCAGCATCATATTCGAGTACTCGATTAGGTATTCAACAGGGAACTCGAACAGTAAAAAGCTTGATCGGCACATTTCTAACTTTGAGGCGCTTTTTGCAGTTCGTAATGCCCGTAACAGCAGCATATAAAAGTCGTTGTTTTAAACCAGCCAGCTTCATGGCTTCATCCACCAAGCCCATACTTGGACGTACTATGCTTTATAACTGTACTCATAGTTATAGGCGACCTGAACAGCTGCAGTAATATTTCATCTGTGCACCCTTTAATTGCCTCGCCTTGGCAAGCACTGCCTCTCCTTGTCTTCCAAGACAATCCATCACCCATTAACATTTTCTCCCTCGCTAGGTGCAGAGTTCAGACTCGTTTCAATTGCAGTACTGCAGTGTCGCAAGAAAGCACCAAGGTGTTTCGACTCGGAGACAAGATGCCAGACCTCTGTAGAAAGTCCATGTGGCGTTTTTGCATCTGAAGCCGAGTACACATCATGATCTTCTGAAACACCTGTCGGTCGATTGCCCACACCTTGCAGAACTGCAAGGCTGCAAATGCACACGTCTATAGGTTTTGTCACTAAAAGCGATATTAGTATTAATATCGTTTGAAAAACAACAGATTATTGAGGCCGACCTTACCAGACCGATTGCTTGCCCAGGACCACTAAAGTGGGCGGCAAATAATCAAAAGTGGGAGTACAGTCATAGCTGATGAAGTCCGACACTACATTGACATTACAGTCTATCAATAAATAGCACTGTTTTGTGCTAAAAGTGTAGAAAAGTATTATTCTACAAAAAATAATGAATAACCCATAAAATAATGCCGATGTACGTTTGATATATGCTATTAAATACTTCTTACTTAGTTGCTTATTTACTTACGTAATTACTTATTTACTTATTTACTTACTATATGCACAGAACATACTTTTAACGGTAGCCGTCCGTGTGCAGTTGTATAAGATCGCCAGTTCGCCGAAGACTTTTCCAGGTCCGATGTGGCTAAGACTGCGGCCCTCTTTCGTGACTTCCACCAGGCCCTCTGCGCACGTTCGCAACAACAGTGATTTTCCCACACGCTACGGCTACGCGGTGAATACATTGGATTGCATGAGACCGCCGCGACGATCGCTGCAACCGTTTCGTCGACCGGTTGTACCGTGCATTCATGCAGTGACTACCAAATAATAGAAGACGCCAAACAGTGCAAACACGTGGCTAGGCCTATAACTGTGTCAAATCTTAGCAAATTTTTAACATTCATCCACCAGCAGACTCGGCAATAAATATTTACATATAAATAACAAGAGCTCATTAATGACCTTACCGTTCTTAAGATGCGTAGCTACAATATGTTGTGATTCATCGTTAATCGCAATTCGTATTTCAAACTGTCTTTAGTTTTTCTGACATTTCGCGAGGCATTTGAGGTGTGGTGGGATCCTTGATTATAACTTCACTGCAGATTTATTATTATTATAAATGACGAAATCGCAGGCGCGGGAAGCACGTGAAACTATGAATACGACTTGGTGTAATAAAACGTTTTCGGCGTCTTCTTCTAAAATGTTTGGAGCAACATTCAAGTTGCAAATGATGTCGCTGGGTAGAGTGTTCCAGATGTGAGGAGCGCTGTAGGTGAAGCTGCGTTGTGCGAAACCGGTTCTCATCCGAGGAATTTCACGCAGGTTGTGACCGGAGGACCTGAGTGTTGTCGTGACGAGCGGTGCTACTGAAGTAAGTCATGATTGTAACTTGAGTGATGAGTCGTGAATGTCTTGAACTCCAATAGTGCTATTTTGAACTAAATGCGAGCAGTAACAGAAAGCCAATGCAGATTGGCTAACACCGGTGTAATGTGATCGCGTTTTCTCGTTGGCTGCGTGGCACAGTGGTAGAACGCCTCTCTGACCGGCAAACTTTCCCTGTCCCACGCTCGTTATGTAGCTGATGGGTGACCAGTTATGTGGGTAAGCCGGTCAGGTCAGCCAACCAGGCCAACTCAGCCTTTCATCCTTTCGGGTTCGAAAAATTGAGTAGCGAGCACCTTTATCGGATGTGTGCCGGTCGCGCCATCTGGTGAATGCTCACGAGGTTAAGCCGGTACGGTTGATTCGATCAATCGTTGTGCGTCGTGTTTGGCAGCAATTTTGCCGGCTTAACCCTTCTATATATAGTGCTGCCCTACGTGGCGGCTGTTGTTTCCTGCTCTGCGCTGCGTATGTTGTTCTGTGAATGCGCGGTTTGACGTTAGTCTAAAAATAAACGAAGATTATTATTATTATTATCACGATGACGGTGCGCGCTATAGGCGTTCTGCACACGCTGTAGTTTGTTGAGGTTGGATGAAGATGTGCCGTACAGGATCGAGTTGCAGTAATCCAGCTGGGACGACACCATCGCGGTCTTTGCGTCATCGACTCACACGCAGCGGTGGATGTGACGTAGAGCTCGAATATGGAAGTGAGTTGCCTTGCATACGTTGTTGATATGATCGTCGATGGACAGCGTGTTGTCTATGGTCACACCGAGACTCTTTAATGTTCTTGTAACAGGAACAGGAACATCGGCGACTGTGACATCTTTTATTTGTAGTTACGACCTTTGTCTTGCGCTGGTACCGATGACGATTGCGTCGGATTTGTCTGAATTCAGACAAAGGCCGTTGGCGTCCAACCAGCGATGAACGGACTGGAAACAGTCGGTGATAACGTTTAAAGCCCTGTCACTGGTGAGTGCGAGGTAAAGTTGAGTGTCGTCGGCGTACTGTGCATTGTGAACATTTTTGTTTGAAGGGTGCGATGACTTTAGCAAGTGGCGAGGTGTAGATGGTGAACAGCAGGGGACCGAGCACGCTGCCTTGAGGCACTCCGTAGTGGCATCTGTCAGACCTCACGCCAGCGTGGCCAACGACATTGACGCTGCCAATCAAGGTGTCAGCAACGGTCACAGTTTATAGAGGACACCGTCGAACCCTCTTTTTTATGCCGGGGATATTATCTCCCTGTTCAACATGTGTGGAGGAATTACTTGAAATTATTTTTGGTAGGCGGATGCGCCTGGGCTAAGGTTTAAACCGTGGCCTCCTCAGCGCGTCACGCCCTACTGCACATGGCGCCGGAGTGCTTTGACCACTGGGCTACATGGTCAGGTATAATTGTTTGTCAGTTTTATCAAAATGTTCAAGCCGTTCATGAAATATCATGGTAACAATATCTGTCCAAACGAACGAACGAACGAACGAACGTTCCAACGGGACAACCTAAAAATAATACCATCTCCGACACTGTATGATAGCGAAGGCATAAAAATTGTGCAGAATATTATTAATGTTGTTTTAAATAAAATAAAATATATTAAATTTAAAAATAAAATACAATAATTAACTAACTAATTAACTTAATATTCTTCGTTAGTAAGTCGAAGTTGCTTTGAGGGCTACTTTGTATGCACTGCGATGAAATCAGTGGACTGTTGTCACCTTCCATAACGAAAACCAACGATCCGACGTCACCCTCACGGATGATGGTGCTTCCAATGCCGTACTGTACTGGATACATACACTCCACAATTTCGCGGATCTGCGCGCTGGGCAGATTCCGCATGAAGTCATTGTCGAGAATCGCATTGTCAATCAGTTCTTTCGTTCTACACAACAACAATACATTCTTGTACATTTGCAGTCCTCGATATAATAACAAGTGGTCAAAGTAACCTGACAAAAGGCCGCATCGCCCTCGCGCACGAATCATTTAATCGTTTGCCGCAGCCTCACAAGTTGCAAAGTTCTGTATAGTGCTGTCTAAAATCCTCTCCCGGCGTGACCAGGTTTCCTGGCCAACGAATGGGCACGATTGCCGGTATAGCCTAGGCTTCAAGAATTGTCGGCCATAGGTTACGGCCCATACCCTCTCGCCTACTCGGTGCCGGATTTAATATATAACTTTATTTCACCGTCAAAAAAGGTAGCAAGAAAAGAAACAAAAAGGAAAAGGAAAAATATATACAATACAGTCAAAATAAGTCAACATTTAGCAGATATCAGACGGCATAGGTAGTTGTCCGCCGCACCGTAGCTGATCTTAAATTTCTCAAAACGATTGCGAATTAATTCTTTTACAG
>Ga0209780_1002879_pt1 | contig 12518 bp, 9 predicted proteins | sample WorMetexBAHAMAS2_FD_187384 | JGI IMG/M metagenome (GOLD analysis project Ga0209780, IMG submission 187384) | Marine gutless worms symbiont microbial communities from Max Planck institute for Marine Microbiology, Germany - Inanidrilus exumae... | ecosystem: Host-associated > Annelida > Digestive... | reverse complement strand
GAATGCGCAGTACTTGGCTAGCTATCGTCTAATTGGTTAAACGAAGTAGGTTCTCTTTTTTAGTATTTTGAAGTACGTACGTGCCATATCGTCGTAAAAAGTTGACGTTTGCTATCTCATCTCCTGGTGAGTTCTTGTTATGTTGGCTTTAGTTTCTTCGGTACTTAGCCAAGAGATTGGCTCGGAAGAACGTCTATGAAAATGACCTATTTTGTGTCGAGCGGGACGTACAATTTGGAGGGAAAAAAACCTTAACTCAATCAATCTGGATTCAACCTTCATTTGCGTAGTTTTTACGTCCTGAAACTAATGTCATGAACAATAGGCTTATAACATCATAGACAGCGAAGTGCGGAGTTAAGTGAGGGAAGGAAATATTTCAGACAAAATGTGACAAAATGCTCGCCGTACAAGAAATACAGAAGCGCCGATTATTGCATCGTGTCATGCGAAGGGTATATTGTAACAAGTGTATAATTATTACTTTACTGACCACAGAAATGTGCTAACTGCTAAGCATATAGGCCTACCGATTTTAATACTATAATCGAAATAAATAACACGACAACACACCTTATAGCTTTCAACCACATCTTTCGAACAAAACAGATTACTTAGAGTGCAATAAAACTCAGATCTATTATATTTTCTGACGTATTGTGACATTTAGGCATACAGGAGCTGCCGCCAATGCGTCGGAACTTGCTTAGCAACGGCTGGTCACGTGACTTTCGTCGTGAGTCGCGAGCAAAGATCTATGTAAGCTGCGCGGCTTACATAGATCTTTGGTCGTGAGAATTTCATCCACTCGGCACTCGGCACTGTTTCATCTCATCGACACACGTGCCGTTGCTATGAGCCGCTCATTGACATGGAGACGCTATGACGCTATCGAGATTGTCTGTTTTTGTTGGTGATAAAAGTGAACTTTTGAAACAGTTTTGTAGCTTCAAACTACGTTTGTTTCGCAAAATGTCGAGTATTTTGAGTCCACTTAAAATTTGTGTATTTCGCAACGGCGATCGGAATTATTTCGGTAAATCGTTCGTAGTGCCACGACGACCGGTAAAGGACAAGGAAAAGGAATGGGATCAGCTGTTGGACCAGATAACGGATCAAGTCGGCCTGAACAAAGCTGCTCGATGCCTCTGTACCCCTGTCGGTGGCAGGGAGGTCAGGGGTGTCGAAGAACTTGAACACATGAAAAAGTACGTCGCTGTCACCAGCGGGAAGTTCAAGAAACTGCCGTAAGCATGTAGGGCCTGCTATCATTCACTTTCTGTGAAATTTACTCATGGCTAGTACGTATGAAATAGTACAAGTGGTAGGAATTTGTCTCGAGTGCCGGCAAAGACGTATGGGGAAGAACACTATGTTGGGGAACAGTTTGAAAGCCAAGTTACCAGTAGACATGTAGGCCTAAGCCGCGGCTTAGCTATAACCGGCTTGGTTATCAGAAATTTCTGATTATTTTCGTCTTAGTCACCAATTTCTGGGCTGCGATTTAACAAAAATTCGGCGGCTTATCTTCGGCTTATTTTTTCTTATGTCGGGCCTAGTCTTAGGAATACACATAACTCTTCAATCATGAGTGTTAATCGATGTAGGTCTAGGTTGTACAGAGTGTCATTTCTATTACCTGTGCGACGCGCTATGCTCACGCGGGTATTAGCCGTCATCATGTGTCCGTCCGTCTGTCTGTCTGTCCGTCTCTATGTCCGTCTCTATGTCTGTCTGTCACACGCCGGTATTGTGTCAAAACGGCTAAACGTGGAATCACGCAAACAAGGCCAGGGACTTTAGTTTACTGACGCGAACACTCGTTAGTGGGCGACCCCCATTGCTCCTGATATTTGTGCTCAAAGTGACCCACCCCCTTTCGAACACAACGATTTCGACCAATATCTGCTCATAGCACCTCAACCGTGAGAGATGGCGAAAAAGTTGAATTAGCACTATTAGGAAGTTGACCATGCGCTTTCCAAAGAGCCATAGATGAACCGTGTACATTACCCCCTAAGTCCCCCAAAGGGTAGCACAAAACGTAAATTTGTTGTTTTTGCACGTAAAATTCAACTTCTGTCGAAAGAAGTCTGCTACAAAGTTTCTTTGTGTAAAAACTTCCAGAGGTAAAATTGTAGACATCATTACCCTATCTGGCGTTCCATAGATGGAATGCGGGCGACGACATCGATCTACCTAAAATTTGCGCTCAAAGTGACCCACCCCTTCAGAAAACGCCAATTTCGACAGATTTTGCTTAATAGTGCCTCAGCCGTGAGAGCTGGCGAAAAAGTTCAATTATTACCAATAAGAAGTCGACAATGCGCTTTCCATCGAGCCTTAGATGAACCCTGTGCGTTACCCCTAAGTCCCCCAAAGGGTGGCTCAAAATGAGAAATTTGACATTTGGCGTTGTCTTTCATTTTTTGTTGCAGGTAATCGTAGACATTTCAAATTTGGTATGTGGGTTGAACATAGCAAGTCCAAGCCTACATATGGGCTTGGTCGCGTCACGTGATCCTGAATTTCTACATTTTGTGTTGCCTTATAAATCTTTGTAATTGGTGATCGCAAAGACTTTCGAATTTGATGTACAGGTTGAATGTGCAAGTTACAGCCTATGGACGATAAACCGTAAGCGTCCCTAGGCCTGCTAGGGGTGTGGTCAGGTCATGTGACCCATTAAAAATTATGGTGCTTCAATCATATCCCTGGAACGGCTGAACCTAAAGTCGTCAACTTTTGTACACAGGTACTCTATATCAATTTTAACAACAGGATAACATATCACCCACAAAATGGTCGTGGTTGTGGTCACGTGACTGTTTTAATTGATGCAGCGCGTCCCGCGTGTTTGTCAGCAACAGCTGCAAAGCTACTTTTGAAGATACCATTAGTGTGACTTCCGTATATGTTGCTGTATGCCACTGTTCAATTTCAGCTATAGTAATCTGGAGACGGAGCATAAAAACTGGTTGTTTCAGTGCCACAACCGCAGACACCAGGTGCATTGTAGACGTTGTCTTGTATCATTTTCCTTAGAAATTGTTTATTGTGATGTGTCTGCTGTTACCGATTGTTATTGTTGTAACAACATTTGGAAAGCATAAGTTACAGTTGTTGACAGCTGTAGTTAGTGGCGCACTGTCTGAAGTTGTTTGAGTTAGTTTTCCACAATGTGGTATAAAAATTTAAACTGCAGTGAAGACGTAAGATATCTACCTTCACACGGCACTGAGGATGAGATTTGTCCACTTTATCAATCTGTTTAGCATTCTGTCACTCCGTCTCTCAGCAGAATTTCTCAGAAAGTCGTGATTGGATTTTGATGAAATATTTGGAAAGGGGTGTACTTGATGCAGGAAGCATTCACTTAAGAGTTTGGGTGTGGTCTAAGTTCTGTTACCTATTTTTCATTTTATTGCTTTCATAAACAGAGAAAACTATGGCACATATCTGATCAACGTTTGGTAGGTTGAGGTTGCATTACAATATGAAAATGGCATTAACTCTAAACGAGCTAGTGTTAGAGGATGTCCGGAGTGCTGTTGGATTCTTTAGTGAATTTGGTCACACCAGCAACGTGAATGTGGGATTCCCTTGCCCGGAGTTACATTGTATTAAAATAGTTCCCCAGAATAAGGTACTGTCTTCGTATACCTTAAGCAAAAGTCTTGACTGCTGTTTATTTTGGCCAGACAGACAGATCAACAACATAAGTCTTACAAGAATGTTGATCTGTCTTGTAAGCCATGCACTTTGCTTACTTATTAGACCAGCAATGCTGCTGCCAGCGCTGTGAGTGGCTTTGTTGTGGTGAAGCTGTGTAGTTTTCATAGCTGATTTAACAGACATCAAACATCAGAAGTAGTTACTTTGCCTCACAGAAACAGTCCTAAACAGTTAGGCTCATATTTGAAAGAAGAATTTCTCCACAACAAAATATCTTCATATAAAACGACAATTTGTATAGAAATCGTCTAAATAAATGACACATTTTCTCTATGGTATAGTTTATTGCATTAGAGACTTTAGAGTCTAATGCAGTGAAGAAAAATTATTTTCTGCATAACTCAGGGCATGACGTGTGTTTAGTGCTTAGAAATATGCTCTTACGGTTGCACTGTAGAATACTAAGCGACGAGAACCCACCGGTATGCAGCCTGATAGTGACGGGCGTCTCAACGAAACGACAGTTGTGGTGTTACAGTAAGCACGCGTTGTCTTATTTATTGCCATTTTCAGTTAACTCGGTCAGGCTAGTGTTTTGTCTGCTTTTTATTTCTCGTTCACTGTTCTAGGAGATGAGAATGATGTGAAATTGAAAGATGCCATTAAGCTTGATTGAAACGAATGCCAGGAATAGAGGATATAATCAGTGTGCTGAGTGGAATAAGTTGGAGTGGTGTCATGTCTGAAGTGAGCGGCTGAAAAGATGAATGGAATACTAGATGGAGGGTGCAGGCCGACGTCGGAAGTTTTGTAACCGTTATGCTGTGTTTCATTAAGTGAAGACTGCGTAGGATACGATGTGGTGCGATAAAATGTTTAGCGTGCACTCAATCTATTCTACCGCATGGTACTGTGACTGAAAAGAACTAAAAAACAAGTGGTCAAAGACTTAAGACGAAAAGCCGCATAGCATTTCATGCGTAATTGATGATTAAATAATCTTTTTGCTGCATACACCGCAGCAGGGACTCGACTCCCAATGCTTTTCAAACGGGCCGGGCAAAACCCTAAAATTGTCCCTTCCCGTGGAGGGATCTAAACCCCATATAGCACACGGTTCCTTGGGCCCACTTGAGTCAGCCCTCAAACGGCATCTCGATCGGTTCAGCCATTTTTGCACAGTACATCAGTGTGACCAACATAAAGAGAGATACATAGACCACATCTGTCGCAATAGGCCGCATCTAAAAGCATAATCGATTAGCATAGAATGTCCAGTTCAAGTCCTAGTCGGTGAAGGCTGTCCGAAGTCCTGAAGGAGGCAGACAATGAGAAGGGTTTTAGGGGCAGGTCGGTTTAAAGTTGGGAGTGAAAGAGTGAGGAGTGATGTGCGAGATGGGGACTGGTGAGTCAAGACTTGAATGAGGGTGACGATTGATGAGGTGGAGCACTTGAAAAGAAGCCATGTGTTATTGCGCTGTCCGCGTCTAGCGGTAAGCGTAATGTTGCAGTCTGGCACTCTGGCGTCCGTCCGTCCGTCTGTGCGCCTATCTGTCCCGTCGGTATACTCACTGACATTCACTAGGTGGCAGCATATAAAGTAAAGTAAACGTCGATTTGTATAGCGCATCGTTGTAAACCACCTCTAATGCGCTTAGGAATGGCACGTGTTAGAGGGATCACACATTTTTACCTGCCACCCACACGTTTATCCACGAATGGAATGAACCACCGTGCCGTTACTCCATAAGCATTTCCAGATGACGTCACCCGAGCGAGGTAGCGCACATCCGATAACAGCTCACTACTCATTTATCGACCTCGAAAGGATGAAAGGCTGAGTTGGCCTAGTTGGCTGACCTTGTAGTGCACGGTTTACCCACATAAGTGGTCACCCGTCAGCTACAGGTCGAGCGTAGGACAGGGACCACTGTGCCACGCAACCAACCATGCGATGTGGCAACGCAACGGCATGTGATACGGCCAGCGTACATTTCGGCCCTACAGTAAGGAGGGCCGACGTGCTTGTTTGTAACGAGGACGACGTGGGCACTGATCAAAGTCGTGCATGGACGTTCTGCGACGTGAAACGCACGTGTGTGATTGATTGTATAGCGTCTATTGCAACGGTAGCGAGTACGAGCCATCACGTCAAGTCGTCGTGCCGAAGCGCATGCTCGTAGGAGGTCTCCGCGACGTCTTCGACGAGATCAGCCAACACATCAAACCCCACTTCGGAGTCATCTCTAAGTTAGTGTCCCAAGTTCCCAACATCGTCGGCCTGCGAGAATCACACACCAACTAGCTGGTCGTACGATGGCCAGTTACAAGTTGTTTAATACAACCTTGTTCAATTAGCCTATCGTAGGCTAGTATCTAAACACAGCTTCTTTCATAGGCACGTCACGTGCCTATGAAAAAAGCTGTGTTTAGATACTAGCCTACGATAGGCCCGCACGTCTCTTCTATACACAGCTGTTTTAGTTTGCTGCATTGTTAAATAGGCAACACCCGAAAGATATGGCTAGGGAAGAAACGGCAAGTTCTGTGTAACACTGGGCCATATAGGACTGGAAGCTTGCTGATATAGTCGGATAGGAGTGTGAGTTAACGCTCCGTGAGCCGATTGTCTGGCCTTCTGTAGTCAACGTGTTGATGTAGTTGAGTATAATTCAATAGGCCTGTATAACTACTCAAAGCGGTAAGGGGTGATCTACGCATCCAGTCTTGCGTCTGTCGGCTAAATATTTTTTTTGCATACTATACGCTTTAGTTATTGCGGCTGTTGTGACGTCATCCTCGTGACTATTTGACCTCAAGTTTTCAGTACTTGTGATTTTGCTGTTTTTGTGCGTCCTTTCCATACATGCTGTTACATATTGTCACTTGTGCCCTATGTAATCGGCTGCAAATCAGAAATAAAAACCGTTGTATATGGAGTGGACTGTAGTTCTTCATGTCTTAATGTTCTTGCACATCTCCTTATTGCTTTTATTGATGGTCAAAGTAATCTAATATTTTGTCAGCAGCACTTCCGAGTTTTTCAGTAAATTTTCTGCAGTAGGGGCCTATGATACTTTATGTTGCATGTTATGAACTTAAAAACTCTGACAAATTGCTTCACATTTGTGTAAATTGTCTCCCACTGCAGAAAACCTAAATATGACTTTAATTGAGTCTTATTAGTCAGTGAAGTTCACGAACTGTACGACGGTTGATGTGGTGGCGGAAGGTACTGTTTTGAGTGTTTTCAGCTAGGTTTGTTTGTGTGAACAGAATAACTCAAAAAGTAATAAACGGATTTTAATAGAATTTGGGGAACATGTTGACTGTGGACCGGAGAAAAGTTAATTAAAGTTTGGTGGACTAAGGTTAGGGGTTAGGGTTATAAATCATAGTCCTGTAGTCCATTAATGTGAAGTAATAGTGCAGTTAAGGTAAACCAGTTACGGCGCAGTGCGTTAAGACCTAGCCCGACGTATTCGCTGGTCTCGTATCGAAGGTATGCGCTATACCGAGTGCTTTCTAGTTGTTGCTTGATGCAGATTGTACACGGTGGACGGAGTGCTAGTGAGTAGTACCAATGATCTCGCATTCAACGGACGCTACGTCGCTGTCGGACAATGCGGCGGCTTTCAGAGGCTCAACTACGGAATGTCGAAACCGGCTTTCACTGTTACACCGTTCTATAAACCGCGGTGCGTCGAACTTGACTCGCTCCATCGATCAGTCCGTCAGATAATTTCCACTTTATATACTATAACAGCCGCACGACTTTGTTATCTGTTGGACGACAATCATGCAGGTGACTGTGGTACTTTAACCGACATTGTCACTGAAACATTAAAAACACTGGAACAGCTTGTGAATTTCGATATTTTTAATATAAGTTTTCTATTTCTACATTGTTACTACTACGACCGCTAGTATCTAGTTCTAAGAACTGACTGTCTGCCATTGTGTAGACGTCAGCTGATTGGCTGCATCTGTTAGACTTATGTTATTGTTAGCTGCTGGTGATAGGGCCTACTGCTATTCAGGTGTCCCACTCAAGTGCGTTATATAAATAAACAATTATTGCATTCTTTTAGTTTGCTTCCAATCAGTGGTATGTTTAAAATATTACAGAAAGGAGGGGCTATCAGGCTGTCTCTTTCTTCTGAAATTCATATTTCAAAGATCAGTTGTGTCTGTTAGCTGAATGTGACTTTTGGATACGATTATTGTGAGGTGATAATTTTTCAAGGGGCGGTGTGGCTCCTAAATAGCCTACGCCAGCGCTTACAATACACACACTAGGCTTATGTTATGTACGTAACAGATTGATGAAGAAACAGCCAGCACAGCTGGTGCCAGTTTCTGAAGTTAATGATCGATCATCCAACGACTCTTCATTGTGTGAACCTGATGTGTGCATGCGAATGCAGCAAGCTGGCAAACCCAATAGGTAACTTTGCGTGTTTTTGCCGTCGATCAGCAAACTGATTTAGGGCCGGTTTTTCCACTGCAGATTAATCTCCCATTAACGTTAATGGAAGATTAACTCCCATTAATTAATGGGAGTTTATCTTCCGTGACTAACCGGCCATTAGTCACAGAGCATGGGCCACAAGCCCACGACCACGTGTCAATTACACCGTTTCACTGTAGCTGCCGATTGTGATTAATCGAATTTAAAATTTGTTCAGCTAAAATTCATTATTAAAATTCATTATACACGTTATTGCTGTTTACTTTGTTCTGATAGCCCACTGCTAAGTGATACCGTAGCTCGGTCGAATACTGAACATACGACTGATTACTAGTGTTGAATTTAGTATACAAGATTTGTTGATGATTGGCTCAGTCATGTTGTGGTTCATGTTGTTTGTTTAGGCAGCATCGTGGTCAGTGCGTTGACGTCGATGGATTGCGAGAGTTTCAAACGAAGCAAGTGAAGTCCAAGTACGCACTAAGTCGACAGGTTGATTACGATCGAGGTATATTTCATTTCCGTTACACTGCTATCAAATAGCTACTGATGTCGGCGTGATGTAGCATTTGTCTGTTTGTCATGCTCTGTCCTAGGTAAAGTTTCTCCTCAATCAGCGTTGCTATGTAGCCGTGCGACGTATGGTATGGTGCTTATGCTTATCTCCGTTTCAGCAATCTGGAGTCTGTGCCCAGTGTTGTCAACAGTAGACAAAACTACGTCCTAACCTGCCGTTACTTTTCCCATTTATAGGCACCATCGCAGCGATAGTTAGTGATAGCAGCCTATTGCTACACACGGAGTAGCGTGGTCGGTCGTTTGGTCGCGTTCATGAGGCTTGCAGAAACGGCTAAACCGATCGAGATGCCGTTTGGGGGCTGAGTCGAGTGGGCCCAAAGAACCACGGGGTTCCGGTCACCCAACGGTAAGGGGCAATTTTGGGGGTTGTCCGCTCCACTGCTGCAGTGTACGCAAAGCTGCTGAACCGATCAAGATGCCGTTTGGAGGTCTGACTTGTGTGGGCCAAAGAACCATGTATTAGATGGACGAATCCATTCGCCGCCGTGAGAGGTGACAAGACGGCGATGCGGCCTTTTATCAAAATTCTTTGACTGCTCGTTATATTTGGCGTCATTACTTCACCCCCGGTAGGTATGTGCAGTATTCTGATCAGCGTGTCTGTCTGTCTGTCTGTTCGTTTGTCTGTCCACTCGTGTATCTAAAGCTCACACGTCCAATTTCACCAAATTTTCTGTGCGTGTTACAAGTGGCTTGATCCTCCTCTGACGGCAGTGCGATGCGCTATTTATTTCCGGTCTTGTGGATGACGTCATGTTTTCACATAATAGAGCGAATGGGCAGAATCACAGACGGCGCGTGTTTCATAACGTTTGCTAGGTGGCGGCATCGGGGGCGAAGTCAGCCGTATCCAACTGCGTCGTGTAGGTAACATCGCCACAAAGGGTGTGAACAAATTGCTCAAGTCGTTACTTAGCCACTTCCTAATTTGAACTGCAACCTCTTGCTTGCACGCCCAGCAGTCAACTACTGCACTATCACGCCACCCCTGTGTATTCATCGAGAGAACGAAAGTGACTGCTGATTTTGTTTATATAGAGTGGTTTTTAGCGAACGTGAACTCACGTTCACGTTCGCTATATGCTATCGTCCGTCTGTCTGTCGTCTGTCTGTCTGTAACGTTGGTGCACCCTACTCAGCCGGTTGAAATTTTCGGCAATGTTTCTTCGCCATTTGGTACCTTGGCCATCCACTGAAATTCACTGAAAATTTTACGGAGATCGTCCCAGGGGAACCCCTCCGTCGGGGGGGGGGTTAAACGCAAGAGGGGTAGCCAAATGTAGCTATTTTTGATATTTCGAAGGCTATATCTCACAAATGGCGCAAGATAGCAGGTAAGTTAGTATTAATCACTGATAGGAAATCATATGTGACCTTTCGATTGGTACCAAAATCTGTGACCTTTAATGACCTTGAACGGCGAAATGGCTCTTAATTTGCATTATTTTACCGAATTTGGTAGTTTCCGGGGCGTATTGCGTAAAACTGATTGACAAAGCCATATTATGGACAATTTACGATTACTATGTTTAGTAGTAAACGTCTGCAGAGGGACCGCGCGACGACCAAGGTATAAATATTCTATAACTGCAAGATTTTGTAGCAGATTCATAAATTCAAGATTTAATGCGCAGTACTTGCCTAGCTATCGTCTAATTTGTTTAAACGAAGTAAGTTCTCTTTTTTGGTATTTTGAAGTACGTGTGCGATATCGTCGTAAAAAAGTTTATGTTCTCTGTCTCATCTCCTGATGAGTTCTTGTACTCCTTAGACTTTGTTTTGAGGTGAAAATGTCAAAGATTGAAGTCACAAAATTGTTGAATCCCAAGTCTCGTTGATCTGTGTCTTGACATAGGCCTGCTCATGTTTAGTTTAGCCAGCCTTGTTTAACGTTCATCGTCAGTTTGTGTTTGTCGCTCTTTGTCGCTTATCCCAGACTCCACCAGTGCGTTATCTGCACCCTATGTAGCCTGTAGGAAGGGATGGTTATAATCCCTGCTTTGCATGGCAACTGCTGGTCAGAGAGTACTAGCAGTTCCTAGCAGAACACGTGTGGTACAGTATTGAACGTTCGCTGAGTGTCGATATTTGTAATTCATTGTCATATGGCTTTAAAATCAAAGTCTACATTTACGATTAGCTTGAGCTTCTAGCGGATTCCGTCCCAATGGGCCCTTGCTAGGTTAGGTTAGTGGTGTTTAACGTCGCTTAACATAGCAAAGATGATCAGCGACAAATGGGCTCTTGCTTTACACTCACTCCCTTTTATAGCGATTATGGGCAGTTTCCACAGTAGAAAACGTCCCAGTGAATTTGTATATTAGTACTGTTTATTTAAGCGACTTGATCATGTAGTACGCTTTTTGTTTATTGAAGTGTTATACACGAATTGACTTTTAGTAATTATGCAAATTTAAATTTTAAACAAGATGCAATCGGAGACGACAGACTTTGCCTCAGGTGCCGCCGCCTGGCGAACTCGACCAAACAATGTTGTCTGGTGTCCGACTGGTGCCGCCACTCGGAGAACTGGACGAAACATGCGTGTCGTTGATTTCTGGCCTATTTGGTTCACTATAAGGAAACATGACATCATCTGCAAAACTGGAAGTACGTTATAACTTACTGCATTGCCGTCAGAGGAGGACCGATCTATGGCCACAGGTAACATGTACTGAAAATTTGTTGTTATGCGAGTGGACAGACAGACACGCAAGCAAACAAACAGACATACAGACTCGCTAATCGCAATACTTTGCACACATACTCTGGGGTGAAGTATAAGAAACGACTCATTTCAGCACTAAAATGGCGACACTTTTGTTGCACTATGTAAAACTGAATGCACTCGCGTCCGTGTTCAGTGTGTAATTAGGCGCGGTACAAATGCAGTGCCATAGTGATGCTGATGCTGCTGTGCCAGGCAGAGATGGAGTGTTTAAAGCTCGTAATCCACGTAATGAGACGAAAGATGCTGAAGAAGTTAAAGAAACTGCAGACACTGAGCGTGACGTTCCAGTTGATTTACAAGACGCCATGACAGTTGAGGTAAAATACCACGTGGATCAGCGAGTTTACTTTACTCAGTAAGCAGTGGTTACATAAATTTCAACTGAGGTGCCGGGCCCGGGTCCTCCCATCCCATCCTGTCTCACCACCTCCCTTCCGTTTGCCTCTGTTCACCCGTTCCTTCAGAAGGCGATTTTTCTGAAAACCCATTACACTACGCTGTATGTTTTTCTTTTTAACGTTTTTTGTTTGTTTTTTTCTTCCTTTTGGTTGTTGCCTATAAGAGCTATTTTGTACTTGTAGCCTTGGCACTATTCTCATTTCTCATTGCGGTCTGTATATGACGTTAAATAAATAAAGTCTAGGAGCGCCGTAAGCTGGCTTAAAATACTAGAACGTATGATTATCTGCAATTCTGCATGCCGGACATCGCACATAAAGTGCTGTATTCGGTATTCTAGAGTGGAGGCGGCGTGTATGAGATTCTAGCGACGGTTGGCGTGTAGGCCTGTGTGACTTGTGGACTTTCGAAAAGCTTTTGATCTGGTAGATCATAACATTCTCTTTGCTAAATTAATCAAATACAACATACCAAATTTTCTGTTGCTATGGTTTGCCTCTTATTTAGCTAATCGTGAACAGCGTGTCCGGGTCAACAGTTCAGTGTCCAGTTTCAACAAGCTTAACGGGGCAATGCCCCAGGGTTCATTCTTGGGTCCATTAGCTTTTCTGATACTCATAGATGATCTATCAACTGGCTGCCCACTCCACAAATACGTAGACG
>Ga0209780_1002878_pt1 | contig 12519 bp, 8 predicted proteins | sample WorMetexBAHAMAS2_FD_187384 | JGI IMG/M metagenome (GOLD analysis project Ga0209780, IMG submission 187384) | Marine gutless worms symbiont microbial communities from Max Planck institute for Marine Microbiology, Germany - Inanidrilus exumae... | ecosystem: Host-associated > Annelida > Digestive... | reverse complement strand
GTGCGGGGGGGGGGGAAGCTGCATTCGCGCATCCGTCTAGCTAACAGTTCGGCCCGAGCGCATTGCAGAACGTGATAACAAATTAGAAACCTTCCGCATTTTTATCGCACGTCAGCGTTGCATAGCTGTACAGAGCGCGATACTGATAGTTCGTCTGTCCGTCAGTCTGTCTGTCACGCTGTCACGTGTTAAAAAGACTTAGTCCATCATCAAGTAATCAAAGCTGCGTGGTAGTCTGTGTTCTCTAGTCCACGCTAAAGCCGCCTGGAACAGTTTTCCGTCCAATATACACGATGTAGGTAACACTAGTACCGTACGTTCAAAAACGGCTTAAGAATGAACATCTCAATTGCGCACATCGAAGAATGTTGTGAGGCGCGCCTGGACGTTAGATACGCTGAACGGCGCTGTATAAATTCCATTTTGAACTTGAACTTGACTTACTTGAGTAAAGCGTGGGTGTTTAAAACATACTGACGAGAATATTTATGTCCGCCTTGTTTTGTACATCCAGGAACACTACATTGCGGCATGTTGTGTACAAAATACACGCCGATAACCGCCGACTTGCAATCCCGTAACTGCCGTGCCTGCCCACGGCCAAAACGTAAACAAACACTACTTCCGGTAACACCGCTGCTGGCGCCCCCTGTCGGATCAATTTTAGTACCGGAACCCCATTGCGTGGGCGTAGAACGTCACGTGACGGATTTTTCGGATCGCCGGGACTGATTTGTTTCGCGGACGATTTGTGAATCACGGCGCTTAGTAGATTCAGAACGTCGTTTACCTTATGGAAATCTTTATTCACCATCAAAAATGGTAGCAGAATAGGATATCAAACAAAACAAGAGAACGCAAATACTTAAGTAAAGAAAGAAGAACACACAAAATTACACGTGAGTAGTATACTTAACAAAATTGTTATCAATTAACGCAACCTTCGACAAAAATTGAGACGTTCGATGACTTAGACGCTCACTCGGCAACTGAAAAGAAAACATTTTTTGACATTCATTGACAACAGCAATATTACTAGATTTAAACAATTTCATGAGAAATCTATTAACAACAAAATCGATGATTCCGTGCGGTTGCGGTAACTGGTGATGACGGTTATCTGCATGTTGTGATGTGCAGCGAGCGATGCCGAGTCGCCGGAGCTGGTGACGGTCTGGTCGAACGCCGGCGAGGGGGCACAAGGCGCCCGGTCAGCCCTTGTCGTTGATCGGCGGGTCCGTCATCTCGAGACGCAGCTGTACTTCAACGAGCGCCGACGCGCCTTCCTCGCGCGTTTCTTCGGCCTCGACGACGACTCGCAGGAGCAGGCGTACGGCCGTCGCGCCCGCTCGTCGCTGCTTCATCCCGGCAACGAGTATTTCGACGAGCGATGTCGGGCACGGATGCTGCACGCCGGGGTACACCTCGCCCCGTCGCCGTCCGCGCCGCTGTCGGCGTCCGCCGTGTCGACGTCGACGCCAGAGATACCAAACGACGATGACGGGGCGACGTCCGGACATCCGCAGAGTGACCGCGACCAACCGACGGTGGCGCCATCTGCAGCAGAACATACATAACTGCCGATACCCGGCGTCCGATTGCAGTGCGAGTACGATGCATTTATGAGGGGAATTTCTTTCCCCGAAATTAGCGTAATGTAGTCATTTGTTTTCCCATCCAAGATGAACCCTTTCCCAATGTCCGACCACAACTTTTTCAGAAATGCCGCTGTTAAAAATTAATGGCAGAAAAACCGGAGACAGCACTATAGTCTCGTAATTTCACCATTCCCAGCGAAAATTTCCAAACGTTTTCAGATGAGGGCTTCTCATGCCCCACCCGATCTGTGAAGGGACACCCCTCATCCCTCGACTTGGCAGTCTTCAACAGCTTTAAGTATTTATTCCAGTTGTTAACATTTCGAACAAATTGAACAATTTATGAACTGATTTGTAGTCTGTATACGACGTCTTTTGATATACGCCGTTGTTTTCGTTGTTTGCCAAACGACGATGCACATCCGATTTGTATATAGCCGTGTTTTTTCTTAACTATCATTTCATTTCGTTCTTCACTATTCGTTTCGACGTGTCTTCTTGGATTGCCAGCGCAGATCCAGTAGAACCCTGATTTGGCTTCACGGCGGAGTATTTGCGTCTGTATTGTGTGTGTGTGTGTGTGTGTGCGGATGACGTTTTGCTTACCTGTACAGTATAGGTGTTTCTGTATTACCTGTATTACTTGCAGCTTCACTACCTGTTCGTCTGTTATTGAACGGCTGCGCCGTTGCGTGGTGATCTTACAGCTATTGTAAACGACGGAGCTGACAAGTTCGTCGGCCGTCCAGTTATTTTTGCCGTTGTTTGGATTGTTTTCATTTTTTATCTTGGCTGCAGTTTGCTCCAGCCGTGGTCGCTAGTGGACATAAACACGCCCATACGACGTGGATTTCGCGTGAACGTCGTAGCGACATCGTCGACCGTCATAGACCCTGGTGCACAAAAACATTTGTTTCAGTGGCAGAAATGGGACAAACCATTTAAACGGTCATTTTCCTATTTTCTTTTTCCGCATGTTCCAAAGGAATAATCTTTGTTTATTGCAATCCAGATGCTGTTCCTGTCGCCCAATCACTAGCATCAAAGCGTTGAGGGAAACTCGAAGCGCTGTTCCCAATCAGGAAAAGTCATCCATTGCATTATTTTCTCTTAACTGACCGTCGAATGAATTTACGTTGCGTTTCTTTCTTCCTTCACGCCGGCTGTCGGACGCTAATTGACGCCGCATATATATGTATTATGTAACAAGGGTGATCACTTGTCTGGAATATACCTGGAAATGTGAGACAGAGAGTTTCATAGCTATCACGGAATGCCAGAGAAGTGTTTGTCTGGGAAAAATCTTGTCAGGAAAACTGTTTATTGTTAACTTCACGTTTTGGGACTACGCCGAACTGTTGCTGGCCTTGATGCTGTCCAGACTGTCAGCGCTAAGGTCAGCGAAGTCGGAAAAATCGTGAAATTACCTGTCTAATGAGGCAGCGATGACTTCGCTGTTGGCAGCAGAAACAGCGGAAAAAATCTATGCTGAGTGCTAAAAAATAGACGTTTGTTTACGTCTGTTTTGCGAACTTGCAAAGATGGCAGAACGTTTGGTTTTGAACGTATATTCAACTTTATTCGCCGTAGATCAATATAGCAGGAAAAATATATGAAAAAGAGAGAGAGACAGAAAAGGATAACCAAAAAACAAACATAAGTAAAAAACAACATACTAACAACACGAGAAATACAGACGCGATAGTTGCGACGAGACGATCACAAAAACTTGATCATTTATACATTGTTGTAGACTTTTTAAAAACTTACTACGAATTTGCTTAATGGTGAGAAAAATGAAAATAATGCACTTCAGAGTTATTACATAACATTTACACTGAGTTTAAAAAGATGTTGATTAGTTAACTTCTCATCTGTCGACAACTCGACATGTTTGTTTTTATTTACATCAATCATCGACGTATTGTTGTCTATTTTTCGAACTCTGCTACTTTTGCCGTTTTCCTTCCAGTGAGTAATCGCTGACTTCTCTGCCGCCAGCAGAAAAATCGTTGGCAGTCTAGACATGCCCCTTATTTCGCCAATTTTTAATGATTTCTGCTGCTTTATCAAATCACTCTAAACATTTTTGTAGAGTACGAGTGCTACGTGTATCGTTGACTATTGAGTAATCATCGCTACATGTTATAGGAGTGCTGATAACAGTCACCGTCGTATCTTGGGCGTTGACCGAGACTCATAGCGTCTGCGTAACGTGCATGTAGTCTGGTGTAAATTTTACTTTCTTCCAGCGGTGTGTGCGTGCTTAATTTCATTACTGATAAAACCGGTTGATACCGCTTTTTCATTTTCGTGGACTCTCTCAGTTTAGTTTTCTTGACAGGTGCGTTGTGGTTTGCAACTGCCGACAAACGATGCTATCATAGCGTCAGTATTATACCGTTTTGCTGTTATTTAGTAATTTGCCATTAATCTCTGTATGTTGACGTTTGGCAATATTTCCAAGTGCACGAATAAAGTTAACACTACGACTGATTTTTGGATTCTTTCAGTAACATCCCAAAGGGGTGCCGCATTGTCGCCAAATAGTTCTATAGTGGATCAGCGAAGTATAAAGACGTGTCTCAGTCGACAGTATTTATACTAAAGCCCCGTCCACACCAGCAATAATGTCGAAGCAACATTGTCGAATGCTACAAATCGAACGATTCTGTCGACAAAGTCGAATGTTGCTTCGACAAAGTCGAAGGTTGCTTCGACACTGTTGCCATTTTTGGCAACAATCTCGAACGAAATTTCGTCCTTTCGTCAAAGTCGAAACAAATTGAACATGTTCAATTTGTTTCGACTTTGTCAAAAGGACGAAATTTTACGATAAACTCGTTCGACATTGTTGCTGGTGTGGACGGGGCTTAACATAGCTACCGAAAATCTGTAAACGTGGGAAGTCATACAGTTTTAGCAAAGAGTAACTTACTAAGGTGATACAAAACTTCACATTTTGTATAGTCACAGAAGCTTGTTAGAGGAATATTAATTGAACTGTTTTCTGTTCTGTTTGAGTGTAGAAAATCCAATTATGTAGGCCTATGACGGCAATAAGTCTGCTTTGCCAATCTGTTCTATGCGACGTCATTGACATCGGCTATTGTCTTCAGCACGAATACCTTTCCCAGAACATAAAGTAAAAACGTTGAAATATAAGTAAAAATGTTTAAAATGGGACAAAATTTTTAAACGTTTGTAAACGTTGCACGAAATGTTTCCTCAACTGACGTGTGTAACGTCTGACAGTGAAATGAAGTACAACATAACTCGAACTATAGGAAACAATTTTGCAGTTGTTATTTGCGCAGAGGTGAGTTAATATTAATAGGCCAATTTAGCTATCCAAATTAATCAACTCAAGGCCTAGTATTATTTCATTGCTGTTTTCTTAAAGTTCTTCTCGTTGAGTTTGAACTATTTGCATACTACGACAAACTAAAAAACGAACGTTAAAACGCAAAAAACGTGACATACGAATAACCTTGAAATTTTTCTTGAAAGTTTTTACATCTATGCCCCAGAAAGAGCGTACCAGCGACTTTTTAATCATTGAGTTTAGTCGAATATAATCGATTAATTAGCGAGTAAAGAGGTTCGATCTGCGGTTTTTATTATTTAAATCGTACACGAAGTACTGTACACAGTGAATATGAACGAAAATGAAAAAATAGTATTAGTAAGTACTCAAAAAATCGATGAACTCACGACTGTCTGCAACCGAGAAAACATCATCGGAAAAACTATGGTTAATGTTTTAGCAGTAGTCGTCGTCATTGTCGTTGACTCTAGACACTAGATGACACGCTGAACGTAGTTAAATTACACCGTCAGTAATGCTTTCAGTGCGTTAATTAAAGAACTCTGCCTGGTAGTTTGTAAACATGCCATGGGAAAACGTCGTCAGTTTCTATGCAGTCTATTCATCCCAGCTGCCATTGTTTGGATACAGCGTCTGCTTGCGAATGGTCCGGGCCGAGGGAGGAAATGACAACAACGGCTATAGTCACGGAACACAATTCGCTGGTTGCCCGCCAATTGACATCTAATATAGTGCTTGCCCGGTGATCGGGTGTCTTCCTCGGATGCGTGATGTATGGCTAACGGTGGGTGGCGGTCGTGGGAAAGTCGGCCATCGGCGACCGACAGCAAATACTGCAGCCCGTGGTAATGTCTTGCAAGACGGTAGTGTGGACTGTGGACACTGTAAGTACGATTTGGTAACTGGCGAAGATGCGGATAGTTCGCGGAGAAGCCGAGAAGTGACAACCTTAATTCATCCGACTGATCCTGCCTTCGATCGAGGATCGAGGTCAGACCGACCATGTACCGCGTTACCACGCCCACACGCGCTAGACTCCGTCGCTGACCTCGGCCGCGTCTCGCCGCACGCCTCGCCGCGCTAGCGCGCAGCTGAAGACGTGATTATAAAAACCTACTATTCCGGCCGTCATTCAATACTCGTAGGACGCCGCAGTAAATACTGGTGTAGCACACACATTTCTGATTTGACCTTGCGCTATGACCTTGACTTTCAATACACGGCGAGTTACGGTCATGACCAACGTACATGAGAAAAAATCAAGTTCAAAGGTCAGTCGGTTTACATGTAAAGATAGAGAGTGGAAGCAAGCGGACGGACAGTCAGACCGATCGATCGCATTACCTTTCCCGCTAACACGGTTGGTGATAACTGCGGAAATAAATTTGATGAGCGTGAAAAACCCGAAAAAAATTACCGAGAGAGTGACGACTTTCAGAAGGGTCTGGTGAGAAGGATTTGTGGCAGCCGATGTCAACAGACAGACTTACACCACTGAGGCATTTCAGACTCAGTGGTCTTCTTCGTCATTAAATAGTCCTCTTAAACCATGTTTCTTTGACAACTGTTGTCCAGCTTATGTCAACTCACTACGATTTTTCAATCTTCTCATATCCCTCTTGAACTACCGACGGTATCGCTTGAAAATTGGTTTCTATGTCCATAGCTTTCCGTAATCATCACTTTAATCACCGTTCTAAAATAACGTGTAGTTAATTGCTCTAAAACACGTCCAAGCTGCGACGTGTTCCTGCGAAATTCGAATTAATCAAATTGCGAAATGATAATCTTCCTAGAATGCGTACCGAGTGGTCGTAATGTACGTCACGCTGCAGGTGCCCGTACGTCGCACAGTGCTCACACGTCGAGTCGCGCGCAACGCGTGAAGCCTACCATTATCACGCACGCCATACCACACAATTAGACCACCGACTGTCGTCGACAATTTAACTTCAGATCCTCCCCCTGCAAGGACACATTCCGTACCATAGCGGGGGACATCGCGAGTTTTTCAAACGCTGCTGTGGGCTATAATTGCCAGCCCTGTGCCACATCGCATCGTTGGTCGGTGATCACATGGGAACTGTATTCTTGTTTAGTAGCAAACACGAAACCGATTTTCACCAGTTCGCTACAGTCCCACAGGTCGTAACAAATCCATATTTTTCATCAACTTGTTGTGGGTTAAATTGTACTCTGTAACCTAATGGCGAGCACAGAGCTAGGCATAGCCATGATATTACGCAACAAGCATTTTCCAGTAAAACCTTTTCACTAGTGGCGGCGCTACACCGTGACGCGCCAGGTGAAATAACCTTTCTGAAACGCTTAGGCCTACGACCTAGCTGTCGCCCTGGCTGAGGGAGTAAGCAGGCTAAGGATGCAGGGCTGTATTGATAACCACTGACCTGCCTTGCACTCATCATAGTGACCTGTAGGCCGCGCCGCCACTGCGTGTCACAATAATATCAAATCAATTTTCTTGTGTAAGTTTACATTATGTAGGCCAATAAAGCACCAGAATCGTCGATAATCGCATAGGCCTACGTAGACATGTTTATCTGTCTTTGCAGGGACCTACACCGTAGTGTAACACTGTGTAATGGCAGATGTTTTTTGTATCTGCACTCGCCAGATGGCGATACTATACGGAATACCAAATTGACGCTGCAACTGCGCGAGCGCTGTCTGTAGCCTGCCGTAAGCAACAGAAACAGAAAGGCCAGGTCTCTGAAGAAATCGGGCGTAGTCATTTTAAATGTTAATTACAAAGCCTTTACTCGAGGTTGCTCCCGACCACTTTAGAACAAAGAACTCAACAAACAAGCAACTATGGACAGCAACAGCACTAACTAGAGGGCACACTGCCTGCATTTTCCCGCACCGCGCCGTAACTGGTTTTCTCAACTTCAATTTCATATTTCCATCAATCGGTGCGATATTGCTCAGTATTGAGTTGGCACCTTTTCTGGAAGACGAAGACGAATCGACAATCGACGGCATCCATAGCCGAAAAGTCACATCTTTCCTCTTATGACCGTGAACTTTGACCTATAGCGTTAACCTTTGAGGCTTCGAATATGACCCAGATGCTGTCTAGATGAACCTAGCATCCTCGCCGTTAAGTAAGTAAGTAAGTAAGAACTATATTAAATAGCACAACTGCTCAAGAACTCAAGAATACCTAGGTCTATCGAAATAAAGTCCGTATCTGTCAAACGCTGATCCTCATGATATTATTGTATACATTATTGAGACATGGGATCGCAAAGTAGCGTTCTCACTGACGCCGTAGAACACCGTCGACGACGTTCCAACGTCGCCGAAGGCGTTCGACGGCGTCAGTGAGAACGCTACTTAAACTTTGCTCACCTGTAGTGAGAAAGCCAAAGTCATCGAATTAACTCACACGAAATGCCGGCGATAAATTACCGTAATCAGCTCATACGATTACGTACGAAATATTGTAGTTTCTACGATCACTGGACTATACTCCTGTGTCTGACTGGATTGTGACGGACCAGTACATTATGTTGGACATGTCGCACAATGCTTCCGGTTGGCACATCTGTGAGTGTGTGAGTGTCGCTGTTATCGCCGGACAGCTGGTGAAAATCGAAGGTCGACGTTTACGATGTGAGTAGAGATTGTTGACATTATTTACAATAACCTTGCTAACAGTTATTCGTACTTTGAAGACGTTGTTTGCAAGTGAATTATATTACATCAGTAACTAGATGGAAAGCACTCTGAGAGTTTAGTACAAATCCCCGCGAAAGCGTTTTTGTCGCCAACACTTGGCAACACTTGCTACACCTATTATTTTGCGGCCCGCTAGTTCCGAATTTCCCGACGGAGCTATTTTGTAAACAATCGCCGGTTTACGGAGTTTTTTTGACTGTTACTTCCACATCCCTCCACATCCCTAGCTCTACCGATCGTAACGAAACACGAACTTGGTCTTTCCTTTACCCCTATGAACCTTCGCAAAAATTTGGTACAAATCCGTCCGCAATTTGTTTAGTTATCGTGGTCACAGACAGACACACATACAAAGCAACGCCGGTGAAAACATATTCCCTTGACTAATAATTGAATTGTCCTGTAATTACGACGGCACAATGTTGTGATTTCGTTGCTGTATTCGTATCCAAGTGGATAGACCAACTCCGTCGTCTCGCTGATACCGTTGTCAACATTCGACATCGACGTCACGGTCCAAGCCGACTTCGCGTTAACAGTGACGACAACACAGCTTAAGCACTGTTGAGCTACTTCTTAACTCAAGACCTCCTACATTTAAGCGACATATAAAATTAGGCAACCCATGTGAAATACAATATGTTTACAGAGAATGACAGGTAACGTAAAACTAGAAAGTCTCCTAAAAAAATTTTAGCATTTAAGTGGTCAATGCTATTTGAGCTTTTAAAAAGTCGATGGTCTTTGAATTGTTGAAGAAAACATGATTTTAGGAGTTCGAATCAAGATCAAGGCTCAATAGTAATTACATACGACAGCAATACTTACAATTTTAAACCATTTCCGCTGTAACAAGACTGGTGCATATAAAACTGTTTTTTAGTTGTAAACAGCGTGAATATTAATCGGCTAAATATTTGTTAGATTTTACCATTTTTACGAACTCCTTATTATCGTCTGCTCGTATAATCGAGAAAATAGGCGAAAGAACATAATAGCATTCTTGATGTACAGCAGACGAAGAAGAATCTGCTGAGCTATTATAGATGCACGGAATACAGACATTAAAATACCGCGTTGCGTTGTTATGACCAACTTTTATTTGACAAGAAATATTATAAGAACTAAATGTGTTATATTGACCTTATAATGTTTACTCTAATTGCGTTGATGTGGGCTCCTGAAGCAGATTGTCTCCGCCTTTTGTGCACCAATAGTTTGGCATGCAAGTGATTATTTTATGCAAGTAACTGACTGTTGATTCGTAAACATTATTGCGAACGGCAAGATCTGGTTGTGTTCCGTTCTTTTGTGGCTTAACAGAAATTCAGCAGCTTAGCTTTGGCTTATTTTCGGCTTGTGTTCACTGTCGCAGGCCTAGCCTAATGAGCCAACATGAATGTAATTCACGTAAATTTATTTATTTTCATTTTTGATGGGTTACTTTGACAGTTTTCCGCAATTCGGGTAATGGATTTGTATTTCACATTTTTGTTATTAAATATCAATCAATCAATCAATCAACCACGAATTAACAAAATTGTCAACTTTGCTTCGCCACTGTCTGCTATCTCAGACTTGCTGGGCTGTTGATATTATTGCCGTTTGTTAGCCTACAGCAAGGATTAATTAGCGTTCTTACTGACACTGCCAACCGCCAACGTAAAACTCGCGTTGGCGTTAAAGCCAACGTTGGCCGTTGACGGTGCCAGTGAGACAGCTACTTAACAGTGACGCTGTCATGAAAAGTTGCGCAGACAGTGTACAATGCAGCAGTCACGAGTCTACATAAGAAGTAGTGCATTTTATCAGTCGTGAAACGATGCTGTGAACATTATTGTAAACTCACTTCGAAGTTCGAAGCGTCCGATACGTCATGGACGTTCCCATCAACACTTTGCGTGGTCGGAGTCACGACGACGGGTTATGACACTCATTCACACCGCCACTGTGTTTCAGGTTCATGACGCAGCCACTGAAAACGATCTATTGCCCAGTGTACTTAATTGGTGATAGAACAAATAGCAGAGATAAATAAGTAAAATTTTATTAGTGTATTGTATTCGAGGCTAGATTAATGAGGTATAATTACATGTAATACACGATCCGCACAATATGGGCATAAAATAACCAACATATGTCGGTCCTTCTTATTATCGTGATGAAATAAGCTGGCCGCGTCGCATGCTGCCCCCTGGTGAGTCACGATGAGTATTTCTACGGGACAGACAGTCGGACGGACGCCAGACCGTTAGGCCTACATTACGCTTTCCGCTAGACGCGGCCAGCGTAATGTAATAACAAATATTGTACAATAGTACTATCAGGCCCCGCTTGTTTACATTCATGACGTATGTATTGTGTGGATTCATAATACGTACTGCTGCGAGCTATTGTAATGGTGGATGCATGCAGCATTTATTCTGCACAAGCCACAGTCTCACATCACGCGATTTTGGCTTGGGCCGCCCGCCGTCCGTCCGCCCGCCGTAAGCCACGCCCATGGCCAAACAAATTCACTTACCGACGGATTATTAGATATAGATTGGTAGGCCGTATCGAATATCTAAGACATTCTTATCGCTCCGCGAGAAGTCGGCTGCGAGGCTAATAAGTGTTTACTTAATTATATCTGTAGGTGAGCCTGTAACCCATTTCGTCCAATCTTACGAGTTGCATATTTGGCTTGATCAATCTGAGCTGTTCTTTGTGTTACAAGCCGCGAAAGCTTGTGTTTTGGTCCATATAATAAGCTGGGATTTGATGAGGAACCCAGAGGCGGAGTATTGAGTATTATGAGTTGTCGTGAATTTTGGTGGTAATTGCGCATTACCTATAGAGGTCGTTTTGGGTATAGTGCTGGGTTAAAGCTCGCTCTGATGTTTGTGAACGTCGGCGGCGTGTTTTGGTGCTGAGGTAGGCCTACCGTGAGTGTGTGAGTGTCGCTGTTATCGCCGGACAGCTGGTGAAAATCGATTGTCGATATTTCCGATGTGAGTAGATATTGTTGACATTATTCGCGATAACCTTGCTAATGGTTATTCGTACTTTGGCGATATTGTTTGCAAGTGAATTATATTACATCCGTAATAATTGAATTGTCCTGTAATTACGATGAGACAATGTTGTGGTCTCGTTATTCGTAACATTGTTTAACAATAATCAATTTTCGTTGATTATTGTCGGTCGATTACGACGATTAGGCATATTGTGCACATTTGCAGTCGTGTAACGTATTCACTATTGTTCGCTGTATATAATATGTTCGCTATTTTGTTATTATACTTTATAACATTGACTGGGTGTGTTTGCTTGATTTAGATTCCATACACCATAGGTGTTAAATCCTACCAGAAGTATAGGTCTAAGCTGCCCTTATATTAAAGAATGTGCAATAGCAAAATAAAACAATGAAGCAACTACACAGTTAAAACACTAGAGACAAGAAAATAGAAAAAGCAACACTTACACTACTTTTCAAAGCACTAAGAGTTGACACAAATTTACAGTTGACGAAGCCGTGTGGCCCCTATATGATACAACGGTATACCGACATCTCGATGTTGCAAACGACGGTGTTTCTCAGAACCTCGCAACGCCGGCATCAATCTCAATCAGTCTCAATCTCACGTGTCGCTCCAACCTAGAGGTCACTCTTTTGATTTACCTAGGTATCAATACAATCTTACCAGGAAATCTTTTATCTATAGAAACCTATATTCAAATAAGTGAGAACTGACTACAATGTGTTCTAACTTCTACATCTTCGTGAGGACGGGGTGCACAATGTGTACCCTGGGCGGCTTGGCACTGTTAACTACATTTTTATATAAGCATTTTAAGTACTTGTGTCTAAATTTGTATGTGTATTTGTATTTGCGTTCATTTTAA
>Ga0209780_1002877_pt1 | contig 12520 bp, 8 predicted proteins | sample WorMetexBAHAMAS2_FD_187384 | JGI IMG/M metagenome (GOLD analysis project Ga0209780, IMG submission 187384) | Marine gutless worms symbiont microbial communities from Max Planck institute for Marine Microbiology, Germany - Inanidrilus exumae... | ecosystem: Host-associated > Annelida > Digestive... | reverse complement strand
GTGCTAGTATGAGGAAAAGAAGAATGTCTTAAGATGACGTTTGAAAGATTGAAGGGAAAGATTAACGTTCTTGAGATTGTCAGGCAGCGAGTTCCAGGATGTAGGACCGGCGTAGGCAAACGCCCGCCCCCCGTACGGTACGTGGACAGATTGACACGGGGTAAGTCCAGTTCACCACGACCAGCTGAGCGTAGGTGACGGCGACCAGGAACGCCGGACACAGGTTGGCAGAGTGCCGACAGGTATACAGGTGCCATGTTGTGTAGACACTTGTACACTTGGACACACGCGTAAACTAGCTAGTGTTTAGAACGAAGACCTTCGCCCATATTAGTAGCATGTATTATAGCTATTTATACCTTTAGTGTCTGCCATATCCGTTGGTCAGTGGCCACTGGCCAGTGCTACACGTGGCTGCCAGACAATGGCGTGGCTACTGGCTTTAGCCACGCTAAAGCCACGCCCCCAGTAAGCAAGAGTATTGTAGACGAATTCAACATCGGAATCGGAAGTTCGTCATTTCAACGCCCTCGCAGGGGGTGATTCCCTGCGAATATCGCCATACGTGATATACTGTTAAAAACTAGATTCTTTGGGGTAAATTTCTGTCGCAAAAAGTATCCGAGCCAGCTGTCACGGCGTAAGAACAATTATACGATAGCTTTGGAAATCGATGTTTTCTGAAGGGGTGCGTCACTTCGAACGCCAATTTCAGGTAGATGGGGACGTCGCCAGCAATCGATCTATGGACCGTTGGATAGGGGAATGATGTAGCTACAACTTTGCCGCTGGAAGTTTTCATACAAAGAAACTTTGTAGCACACTTTTTTCGAGAGAAGTTGAATTTACTGGCACAAACAGCGATATCGCGTTTTTGTGCCACCCTTTGGGGGACTTAGGGGTAACGTACACGGTTCATAGATGGCTCGTTGGAAAGCGCGTGGTCGACTTCCTATAGGTGCTAATTGAACTTTTTTCGCTAGCTATCACGGTTCAGGCGCTATGAGCCGATATTGGTCGAAATTGCGCTGTTTGAAAGGGGGGTGGTTCACTCTGAACGCAAATCTCAGGGGAAAGGGGCGTCCCCACCAACGATTTTTGGCATCAGAAAACTAGAGTCCCTGGGCTATCGTATGGTGAAAAAAGTTGCCGAAAATTTCAACCGGCTGAGTAGGGCGCACCAACGTTACAGACGACAGACGACAGACGGAATTGCGATAGCATGTAGCGGACGTAACGTAGTTGACGTCCGCTAAAAATCAGTCTAGTTGCAGGCATAAAACAACCGTTTCCATCTGACGTCTTGATTCATATTGATGCGACGTTTACCGCGGCCTTGAAATTAACCACATTTAAGCATCAAAAGTACCACGTATAGTACGTAACTGCAAAGCCTTAATCTGAAAGTGTACAAAGTCTTTCAAACAGTGTGCTTATATACGAGCACAAAACCAGCTAAATCAGTTATATACCCGAGCTCACAATAATGAGATTCGGTGTCTTTTGACTAGCTGTAGATGATCGTAGATCAGAATCAAGACGGGGCGGCCTCGACTAGTCAAGTAATGCCAAGCGTTCTATGTTGGCATGGCAGAACTTCTAGGGCCTATATGGAACACAAAGATTAAATCAAATACGAACTTCTGCGAGTATGCATATTACACAGTTCTCTTTGTTGTTTTATAGCAGATATAAAACAGAAACAGCAAAGAGCAATGTCAGTGAATATTAACGATGGTCCTGGATAGAAACCGCTTGATAGTCTGAACTGCCAGTCGGCTATGATTTAAGTCAACTTTACCGGAAGAGTTTATACGGCATAAACACGGTCACTCTGATGTGTGGAAACAAACTAGGCTACGGCTATTAGAAAAACTATGATAAGTTGATCTAATGAAACTGCTACACAAAGTGGTATATACTACTTGTTGCATGTTGCGCTTTGAGGCGATGAAATATTAATAACTGACTAGATTTAGCCATTTAGGAGTCACACCGCACGGACAAGATCATTGGAGGTCGAGATAGCGAAGTCACAGAGTTGACTCCACAGTCCAAACTAACAGAACTCGTCAAAAATCGTGACGTATAACAATGATTCTAGTTATCCCGCTTTCCCCACGTTGCCATGCTGTTTTCTCCCCATTTCCTTTTGCCCCATGTCGCCATAGTGTTCTCGCCCCATTTTCTCTTCGTCGTCTCGTTATCTTTGCCATCGACGTCGACGGCGGGGACGGCAGATGGCTTGTCAGCGACTTTCAAGCCGTCTTCGCTCCACCCGGTGCCGTCCATGTCTATGTGGTCGTTTCTCTTCTCCCAAGCCGTCACGGCATGCTCGTCTCGCAGACGTCGATTGCGTTGGAGCAACTCGCAGACGGACAGAGCGTACAGGTTGCCGAAGACGTCTCGTTTGCCCCACGACATCATCGTGTTGTCGCCCCACTCCCGCTTTCGGTCGTCGATGACGTCATCGTCGCCCGCCAAGATGGCGTCGCACAGTCGCGTCAAGAGTCGACTTAGCGCCATCGTGCGACGACGATCGTCGGCGAACGCAGAAGCCTTGTTGTCGACTGACCAAACGGCGACGACGACAACTACGACGCATGCGCGACTCAACCACGATGACGTCATTTCCGGTTTCGCTGTACAACGTCCTGGCAATTAAAACTAAACATTGCACACGCGAACACGTTTGTTTACAGTGCAGTATAAATTATAATCGCCCTAGCTGATCGGTAACGAGATTGCACTAGTGTTTTATATCAAACATACATCAAAACTTTACTTTTAGATTCAAGTGCTTATTTTTCAGTTAAATGCTTTTAACTGTAGTTCTTATAATTCATTTTCTTTGAATACAGAAGAACAGCTCACCAAATGCTGAGACAATTGACCTTGTTGAATTACACTGAAAATGCATATTCACGCCAGAAGGCCAGTCGTTACTAGGGGCGACAGTTTTTGAGGTCGCGTGGCTTTAAAAGTAGCTGTAACGACCTCAGTTTGCGTAAAACTGGTAATTAATTTATGGCGATTTGCGCATGTGGAGAAAAGGTAGTGCAAGAAGGGACCGATATACGCCGTGGGCGGGTATACCTGGTTACTAAAAACAAATGCAGAAGTAATATATTATCCGGCTTTGAATCCAGCACGGTGGGTGGTGACCGTTACTAATGCCGGAACAAGTGGAATGTTGGCCCGTGACGTCACGTGTATCAATGCGGATTAACATGGGATGCGATTAGTCGACGTGTCGTCCCGTCTGATGGGCTTACGTTGTCGCTGAAACAGTCAAATCAATCACTCGTTAACGTCTTAACCGGCCACCAGGTTGCGACGACCACCCACGTTGCTCGTCAGAACTTCCTCCCGCCATTTGCACCTCGGTAGGCACGTCTGCCTCGGCGTGAAATCGAATTCTCGCAACCTCACTGCGAGCAACCGACCCGTGTCTTGCACTCGCAATATATAGCTCAGCAGTTTGGCTTGAAACGGCTGACATAAAACAGCAGAAGCCGCCGTTTAATTGCTGTTTCAATCAGTGACGAACCGACGCCTTGAGGAGCCCAGGTCGCGGCCCGAGATACGAGCTAAGATTTAAGTAAGTAAAATTACAACCGACCACCGGTTCAGTGTAGCGTATACGACCTTACAGCAATCCATACTGTTCACATACTTTATCGTTCAGTGATTTTTGTTCTGTTTGCCTATTTTACGTTGGTCGCGTCTGTAGCGGAAAGCGTCTGGCGTCCGTCCGTCTGTCTGTCCCATCGGCATACTCACCGCAACTCACTATTGGGCAGCATGCGATGCTTCCAGCGTACATTTCGGCCCGACAATAAGGAGGACCGACATACTTGTTTCTTCGGTGTTGCTTGGACCTTCACTAAGCCAGGAGCCGCTGGAGGTCGTATAGGCTACACCACTGGTTTCAACTTTCAGCTTACTCAAAAGTACTGCTAATAACGCCATTTGCATATCAGTCAAAATTGCATCCCTTAGATAAAGAACACGAGCTACGTGTAGGCATATTTTACAAGGAGCTCAGCTACCGCAGAGGGACCGCGTGACGCGCTATGTCAATTGAAACAATGTACGTAACTCTGACCACATCCGTTAGGTGCCGTTTGTCATCCCAAGGCTAACACTTGATATATTCTACAAGTACATACAATTTGGCGACTATCATTTCAGCCGTTCCGCAGATATAATTGCGGGCGTCGAAATTGAAAATAGGGCACGTGACCCTGACTAAGCCCTTTTAAAGGCTAGTTTGTCATTCGTAAGCTAGGACTTGGTATAGTCTACCTGGGTGCAAAATTTGACGACTCTAGCTTCAGCTGTTCCAGAGATATCATTGGAGGCCTCAAAATTTAAAATGGATCATAATAATTATGATTCTGTCCACGCCTTTCAAAGGGTGATTTTTCATCATTGTGCTTGGACTTGGCATAGCCTACTAGCTTCAGCCGTTCCAGAGATATGGTTGGTGACCACCACAATTTAAATGGTTCACGTGACTTGACCACGCCCCTTCAGGGATGGTTTGCCGTCTGCGGTCTAGCACTTGCTACGATTCACCTATCTACCAAATTTGATTGAAGTCTCTATCTTTACCCACTACGAATATACGAAAAGCGATACAAAATATCCAAAATGGGTTGGTTTGAGGTAGCTATAGGTGTCACTCAAGGTGACTGGTTTACCACATTTTATGGCAAGTCTGCAGCGCACTAGTGACTTTTTGTTTATAATGCGCTCTGTATAAATCGATTTACTCACTCACTCACTCACTGGAAATAGCGCCATTCGATAGAGCGCATATGAGTTCCTATTAGCGTATCACAGTAGTAACTATGTTCTTATCTGGCACTGTTTTGAGATATAGCGCGGGTCGAAAATCGCCGATTTGAACCTACGCCCTCTTTTTGGCGCCCCCATTGAGGAAGACTCCGTCGGAATTTCGTCAAGATCTTTGACATCAGAAAACTAAAGTCCCTGGGGTGTCGTGTGACGTTCTTTGTGTGATCCTGCGTTTAGCCATTTTGGTACAGTGCCAGTTTGTGACAGACAGACAGACGGACACACGACAATAGCATACACCGCGCTAGCATAGCGTCGCGCGGTAAAAATCCACAACATGTTTGTGCCGTGCACTAGATTAAGCTGGCCATCTCGTCAGCTTTTGAGCGCACGTAAATCTACCGCATCGTATCGTATCGTATCGTATCCCGTTAGAATTTAGCCTACCAAAATATTTCGTTTTAGGAAAAACTAGAGTTCTAGACTATAGTCTATATCAGCGCTGCATGGTATGTCACGCAGCGCTGATGATCGGTGCAGACTTCAGTTGTTTAAACACATTAGAAGGTACATCCATCATTAGTTAGTTCTGACTTTACTGCTTTTGCATCTTCAGCGATGTCACACTCACAAGCTGTTAAGAGTGACATTCGTAAAGGTCGCCCTTATGGTGGTGTTGCCTTCTTGATTAGAAATAACATTGCGTGTAAAGTCAAATGTATATATGTAAATGTGAACGATATATTATACTAAAATTAGAAAATCTAATTTTAGTGAATGTTCATAAACCATGAAAATCTCACATGAATTGTTCAATGCATACGCCGCTGTAAAGCGAGACTATTCCCAAAATGTTGTTTCTGTGAATCATACCCTAACCATGAACCAATCAATGTGAAATTATTACGCGTGGAAGAGACTGTAATTTATTTAAGTAAATTTAATTCGTACAAGTACGTCCGTCTTCGGGGACGGTCGTATATCCACACATGCCGATCATACGTCCACACGCCGCTCGATTTCACGAACGACGCATCTCTAGCGCGGCATTTGGCCCGCGGCTCACTGCACTATAAACAGAACGTCGCTCTGACGTCAGTCAGCCTAGGCCTGCAGGTATAGGCTAGGCTCCTATTCATCCGACTTTGGGCTTCTGGGGGAGCAAAGTTCCCCAAAATGGGAGATTATTTATTTATTATAAAAAAATTGTATAGCAGTACACATGAACTACGAAACAATTAGAAAAGTTAATAAAAAAATTAAAAAGTTACTTAGTACACAAAAACTCAATAAAAGCATCCTTAACCGAATTACTAAACAAATCTAACTCCATATCACCGTGCTTCACTGCCAGAAGCTCACAAATAACATTGATGTCATCTTTTGCCGATACAAATCTCTGTTATACAACTGACGTATCAGTCTTCGAGTAACGTCACCTCCAAGATCACGTAAGGAAACCTTAAAAAGTACACTGCAAAACTGTGCTGAACGACCTATAGGAGAATACATGCGCAAAAAATATACACCATTTCTGGCCACAAATTTAATAACACTGTTAACACTTTTTAAGCAGATCAACGAAAAACGTCTGACGACACGCTAGTTCATACTGTAATGGAAGAAGTCCACATATAGCTGGTACAAACAAAGAATGAGTGCATATAGGAAGATCATACGATGATACGAACGTCTAAGTCCTTTACGTCAAGCAATGCAGACATCCTCAATAGCTGAATTATTCAGGTCCCATAGATGATAGAACACTATTATAGTGATCGCTACAGAAACGGCACATCAAATTCAACTTCACTGCAGGATGTTGCTGGCAGAAGAAACACCAGAACGCTGATGAACCGCCATGCAAAATTTGACGCCGCTAGCTTTATCCTCAGCGGAGAAACCCGTAACCGCACACATACACACACAGACACAAACAAACAGAACCCGATATATCCACACTTTGCCTGTCGTCATGTATGGATACAAAGCATAGTTTCGATCGATGATGGATCTGCAGCTTTCTTTTTTTGACAACGGCTCTTGTCTTTTGTCGCCCTATTGGCTCGTTGTCGCAAAAAACTAGGTACCGGGTATGCGGCTGATTCTTATGTTTTCATCCTCACTGAAATGCTGTGTCTAAGTTTTAAGCATAAAAGTAAATATTCTCAAAAGTTCCTTGACGTTTTCCCCAAATTCAGTTTGCACGTGTGGAACAGATACGGGTTCAAGAACTCATCAGGAGATGAGATAGCGAACGTGAACTTTTTTTACGACGATATCGCACACCAAAAAAGAGAACTTTGTTCGTTTAACAAATTAGACGATAGCTAGGCAAGTACTGCACATTAAGTCTTGAATTTATGACTCTGCTAGGAATTTATATGCGGTCCCTCTGCAGACGTTTACTTCTAGACATAGTAATCGTAAATTGTCCACAGTTATTCATTCATTCATTCATTCATCGTTTATTACGCCAATAAAGGCAGCAAACATGCACAAATTACACAAACAAAATAACACACAAACAGACAAAGAAACGTAAGAGATAAAACCCTAAAATATGGCTTTGTCAACCACTTTTACGCAATGCGCCCCGAAACTACCAAATACGGCAAAATAACGCAAAATAAGGGCCAATACGTCGTTCAAGGTCATTCAAGGTCACCGACTTTGGTACCAATCAAAAGCTCATATACGACTTCCTATTAGTGATTAATACTAACATACCTCCTAGCTTGCACCGTTTCTAAGATATGGCCTCCGAAAGCTCCAAAAGTCGCTATATTTGGCTACCCCTCTTGCGTTTAACCCCCTCCCCCCAACGGAGGGGTTCCCCTGGGACGATGTCCGTAAAATTTTCCGTGGATGTCAACTGATGGCCAACGTACCAAATGGCGAAGAAACATTGCAGAAAATTTCAACCGGCTGTGTAGGGTGCACCAACGTTACAGACAGACAGACAGACGGAACGGCGATAGCATATAGCGAATTACGTGAACGTTAAAAAAGAAAACTTTATTTTAGTGCATGATGCCTGTGTTTCATAGCTAATCACTGTCTACAATGTCGTTTCATTGGTAGTTTTGGTGTTGAAAGTTGAAGAGAAAACGTCATCTTACCGGTTTGCTGTATAAGATTGCTAGTATGCGAACAGCAGAACTCGCAGGTGCAATTGTACGTGTAAACCGGGTCCTGTCACTTGTGTGTGCCGCGCAATCTCACTCTCACTTTCAGTCGGCATTTATATATAGATCTACGCCACGAGTGTAAGCGTAGGAGCAGGACTCATGTCGTCGGAAGCACACCAGTGTTCTGTATCAGCTGTTGCTTCAGCGGCGGCCGGTTGAAGTCCTATGTTCATCGTCGAGCAAAAACGATCTAAACATCCGTAGGCCTAACGTGCCATTGTGCTCCATTAAGCAGTATCGGTTTAACATTTCGGGGTTCAAATCATGCCAACATGAAGTGGGAGGTCTTTGCATTGTGCTACCAAAAGACGTTGTTAGTGTCTATAAAACATCTTAAGCTTTTGCAAACATGTTGCGTGGTGGCTCGATCAGCTGTAGGGCGTTGGACTTGCGACTGACAGGTCGTGGTTCAATTCCCGGCCGGTCCGCTTTCACTTAACATAGGTCATCTCAGCCTTGCATCCCTCCGGGGTCGCTCAATGGACGTGGCAGGTAACACTGTGTGATCCCAGGTGGCACGTGAGCTTCCCTTAGCGGTGTGGTAGAGTTGTCTGCGAACTAGGCCTACACTTACTTTACTTTACTTTTTAGCGAACGTGAACTAACGCTCACGTTCGCTATATGCTATCGCCGTTCCGTCTGTCGTCTGTCTGTGTACTCAGCCCGTAGAAATTTTCGGCAATTTTTATACGTCATCTGGTACCTCGACCATCCGTTAACATTCACTGAACATTTTACGGAGATCGTCCCAGGGGAACCCCGTGAGTATCGTGATGAGTATCGTTATGAGGATCGTGATGAGGATCGTGAGGATCGTGATGGGCCAAATCGAGCCAAAATCGCGCTTCGTCGTATATAGTTAAATATTCTGTGTCTGAGCTTTAACCGGAATATGTGATTAAAACGAACGTAGTATCAGAAACTTTAATTACCCGCCGTAAAGATGTCGCGAAAGAAAAAGGGTGGATACGATGAACAGTCTGCGGAATTGAATTGCGTCATGATTACTGAAGGTGAACTGCAGTAGAAAATCATATTCCCTTGATTTTTTTGTCTTATACTCCACACCGGCCCATCCGGCGCCGGTGGGATGACCTAATACAGTAATACTCACTTGTGCTAGTTAATCAGAACCTTTAATAAGCAGAAAGGCCTAGGTTGTTTACCATTTAGAATAAGTTTTGGCATTCTATGCAGTGCAATAACTAGTACCCATTCTCAGATCCCGTCAGTTATGGTACGGATATCCTCCCTATAAAACCTGTCACGGCCTTGTCTAAAACATGCCGGGACGCCGGACGACACCGGGACAGTATAACAGGCGGAGACGCCGGCAGAGACGCCGGGACAGTCGTGACGCTGTATGAAGTGAGACCGTCGCCCAGTGAGCAATTATCACAATCCAAGCCGGGACGACGTTGCCGCTTCGTTGAAGCAGGGACAACAGACAGCCATCGCTCCAGCACCAGATTCTTTTTAGGACTATTTGAAGACGCGCTAATTCGCGCGGTCTCTATAAAGGATAATAGTACGTGTTTGTTAATGTTACTGTTACAATTTATAAATAAAACTATAACATAAATAAAACGCTAAACATCAGCCACGTTGGAACAAAAAGGCTCTTACAGCGGCTGTCCCGGCGTCGATCTCTGCCTGTCATACTGTCCCGGCATCATCCCGGCGTCCCGGCATGTTTTTAGATAAGGCGTTTCAGTATGGGCACCCCAACCTTAACTGTAATCCTAACACTTAATACTTCCCCTAACCATAATCCTAACCCTGCTAACCCTAACCATAACCCTGAAACTACAGAAACATACATATATCTGATGAAGAACGACATACTGACAGTGCAACCAGTTGTTAACCCTTCTGCGTCATCACCATCACAGACTTACAACCTCCACTGCTGCAGTGTCCATGTTCATCACTCGGCTGCACTACAGTATGGGGCTGTTGGCTATACACTCTCTACTTATTTCTCTGCTATGTTGCTCTCTGTGTATGTATATAATTACTATTTGTATACATCGAACTGCTTGATTCTCATTGCACTATTATATGATGTTGTTAGAGTCTTGTCTCAAGCCAGACCATAATGTCGACTGTCAGCCTTTCATGTGCCAGCTGCGACATCCTTGCTCCGGTGAGTAATTGGTAACTGCTGTTTGTTTGCTTTGAGCACTGTACAGAATTGTTATCGTCCAAGCATAATATGGTGTGAGTGCAGTAGAAATGCATAAATGCCATGTGCTGAAAACCATCGTGATGGATATCTATATTATTTAGACACTTGATTTCTATTTGCATTGCAGGGATAGAAGAACGAACGACTTGAGTGTCCCTGGCTGATTGTCCAGTTATGTTGGCATGACTGTATCTGGTGTGAATGTGTAGATATGCAGGAGATGAAAATTTCACAGGGTATGGTACAGATTGTTGTTGATTGAACCATCTGTGATTCTGTGTCCATGCAGAGTGTTAAGAGCATATTGTCTGTGTGGATGATGGCAGCTTTGTGCCCAAAATAACACTTTGAACCATTACCATTCATGTGCTGGTGGATAGACAAGAAATATCACTGGCAAACTAGATGTAAATTTTGTAGTCTTGTAGTCTCTGTTAGGACACAACATCATTGTGAGTTGGAAGACGAAGTTCTATTAGTGTATTGTAGAAACTATCTCTGTCTTGTGTGATTTTTGTGCAGTAGGTTGTAACTGCATAATTGTGTGAAATTGCCACTTTGCCATGAATCCTTTCCAGTTCATAATGTCCCAGATAAGGGAGCCCCAAAGATATATGCATGGTATTGACTGCAGTGATTGCTTGGTGCTGGGCTCTGACATTTGTAACACAATATACCAGTGTAATTGGCAGATGGGTGGATACTATGCAGTTTTATGTGCCATGCTATACAGGTACTGTGGCACTGTATATGTTCACTGATGGTTTCAAGAGGATTCATGAACTGATGGTGTTTGACGAAGATGGTCACAGGTCTTGGTTCGTTGGCAACAGAGTGCTTTCAGGTTGGTACTTTTCTTTAGTGTTGGTTGTAAAAATCTTAGAATCGCAAATATTGTTAATAATTTTCTGTCTTGTCATGCTAAGTTTTTTCACTTTGCTGTAAGCCTGTGGATAGCGTGTTACATATTTTCCTAAAAAGATAATGATCTTGAATGTGTAATGATCATTAATTTTAGGAATTAAATGACTACTTATGTGGAATCATGACTTCATGTCACTGGCTGCATTTTATGTGAACTTAAAACGTTTCTATTTTTGTCTTTGTTATCGCTTTTAATGCTTCGACATTTGTTGGTTGGACATCATTACGAGCATCCAGCCTGTAAAAAATAAGCAATGAGGTGCTGGCATGGTTATCTTTCTGCCACCCATCATCATTTGCTTCATTAAAATCCAGAATTGTTTACCTTTCTGATGCCAGCTTACCAAGTTTGTCCTGGTGAAATGGCCATTAATAAGCAAAGCATTCTGTGTAATTTTTACTGACTTTGTTTATCTCTAACAGTCAAGCCTCCGACATTGACTGCATTCAGTATACAAGTATACCTGTAGCACCTTGTGAGTGACTTGGTAATCTGCCTCTGTTTGGCTGCACTGTAAACAATCATCATCATCATCATCATCATATGTAATTAGAGTTTTGACAAGTGCTTGCCATGTGCATGTTTGTAGATGGACGTCTAATTGTGACATCGCCGGTTGAGCCACTCTTTCTTATTCTGCCATATCTGATAAAGGCAGCAGATGTAAGTTGCTGATTAGTGCCACTTTTAGTCGTCGGTTATTGTTTATTAGCTGCAACACTGTCATCATTTTGATTCTGTACGTGGCTTAATGTAACGTGACTGTGTTGAAAGTTTGGTTGAACAGCAGTCAACCAGTCATATAACTTCTCGTTAGATGTGATGGTTCAGAGAATTGTAAATCATTATCAATGCTGTTTTTGCTAAACAGGCGTAGTCATGACTGTCCGTTTAAGTCAGGTTGCCTGTTGATTTCTCTTCTGCATATGTAACAAGCTACAGTCAACATTAATTTTTATATCCTATTGTAGTGTGTTTCAGTGATCAAGTCTACCTTCCACGCTCAGCACCGCACACTTTCGCTGAATTGTTGCCATATGCTCTGTACATGCATAAACCAAGAAACGGTCTTTTATGTGAATATAATCAGTGCCTGGAATTGCAGTTCATCATTTTTGTCTGTTGATTGACGAAAGCCATAGTGTGATGTAATGAAGATGACAATTTACTTTGCTTTACCCTGTGATTTGGGACGTTCCTGGATGCTTCTTTTTGGGTTTTACCTAAGAGAAACATTCTACACCGTGTTTCAGAAAAAAACACCCACTCATATTATTGGCTATAAGTTCAGGAATAGTTGTCTGATTTTAATAATTTTTGACATCAAAATTCCTCACATAATTTGACATCGCATGACAGCTTAGTTGTCCACCTCACCTAACTAATGTGTCTACACTACCTTGTAAAACTTAT
>Ga0209780_1002876_pt1 | contig 12527 bp, 11 predicted proteins | sample WorMetexBAHAMAS2_FD_187384 | JGI IMG/M metagenome (GOLD analysis project Ga0209780, IMG submission 187384) | Marine gutless worms symbiont microbial communities from Max Planck institute for Marine Microbiology, Germany - Inanidrilus exumae... | ecosystem: Host-associated > Annelida > Digestive... | reverse complement strand
GGCAGGAGAGGCATCATAAGCTATAGAGCAATGACGTGAGCCTCTAAGATAACGAGCACTGTATAAAACTGTGCCAAGATGCCACGCTGTCAGTAACAGGTCACTATAACAAACTATCAGCTCTGAATAACGTGTTATTATGCTAAAATAGTGCACGCATTTTCTTGACGCCGTCAGAACTCATAATGCCCTCAGTGACGCCAATTATGACACAGTCATCATCATCATCATCGTCGTCGTCATCACTCTGAATATAAGACTGATGTCCAGAATTATCCGGCAGCTTTCTTTTTCGGCTGCCATTATCCAAGCACGAGCCCACAGTACCTGAGCCGTCGGAATGTGAGACGGATGATGGGATTGCTGGCACTGCAGCCGACACGGAGGATAAACAACTGTTCTCACTGCTACTGGCTGCTAACACAGCCGGCGAAAAACCAAGGGATGTGATGGATGCAGTCCGACTGACCGGCGAGGTTGATCCTCGAGAAGATGAGCTGCCATCAGTCAGGTGAGCTGGAGAGTGGTTAGGACATGGTGAAGATACGGCTGCTGAAGAGTGACGCATTTCCATGGAGTATGATAACGGGGAATTATGCCGAGCAGCTCCACACGATGCAGTACTGTCGTCACTCTGTGACCACGGCAAAACAGACTGTGACGTGGCCAGCTGCGGAAGAGGCAAACTATCACTAGTCACTGAATGAGTCGTAATGATGCTGGTACACGGTTGGAAACCGGCCGTGCCAGGAGCGTCGGCTAATGGTGACATGGCTGTACTGACTGCCAGCGGCGACAGAACGATCGTCGAAGGTGGCACTGGAGTGCTAGCTCGGCTGCTGTCTGTCGACCCGCTGCTTCCGCCCTCCTCTCTCATCCGCTTCCGACGACGAACCAGCGGAGCATTGGAAACATCCTGGAGACGAAATCCGGCTCTCCGCGCCTGGTGGAACGCACTCAGTGTAGCGGAAATCTGGCTCTGGACGGCACTTATTGAGCCGCGCGTCACACTTAGAACATCCGGTGTCGCTAACGGCGTCGTCTCTAGATTTGTTCCATTGATCCACTCGTTGTTCAGCAGATCCTGCATAGTTATCCGTTCCTTGGGATTAACTGTCAGCAGACCTACAAACATAGTACACAATCAATACTGACATCAAGTCCAATGTAATCCACTTCATACCGCAAAACAGCAAAATTGCAGTGGGTATCATGCAGGCATTCAAAAGTAATTCGCAAATACTAGCAAGATGTGTATGTTTGTTTTTTCGATTAAATACTCAATTATAATTACAAACGAACCACATTTAACTTAAGCTATATTCAGCAAGAAATATCTACTTAATGTTTAAACAATGTGACCATCAACTAAGCCGACTTTTTCCTGAAAATCTACGATAATCCATGGATAGTTTAAGGAGTGAAAAAAGATAAAAATCAACTTTACAAAGTCTCTTACCCAAAACTTCACCAAAAACCCAGAAGGCCCTCTCTCTCTCTCTGTCTTTATGTCACAACAACTCATTTACCAGACGTTACCTAATTTCTTTGAAGTTACGACCTCATGGCTATATAAAAATTTGAGTATTATTATTATTATCATTGCTGGGAAATTAATGTAATGCTGTTTATATATTTCACCCATTTTCCCAAAAGCTCCTGTGGACTGACTTGCACCAAATATGGTAAACCGTTCATCTAGTGGACATAATCAGTTGTCATAAAAACGTTTTGGCAATCAGTGAAGGGATGTCAGTTGTGCAGGGAATCAAAATTCGCCCCTTCCCGCAAAAAACACAAGGTCAACATTTTAACCATTTTAATTCCATCACCAAAAACTCAGCAAAAAAAGAAAATTTGTAATAAATCAATAGCTAAGGATCGCAACATATATCAAACGTGTCACTAAATTACATTATGAATTGTCATTAATCACAACATCTGTTTCGGACTATCGCAAGCTATCTGACACTAACGATTCATTGAGTAATCAGACGTCAAAATCATGGCCGCAAGAAATTAGGTCAGCCTAGATAGTAGAAAGCACAGAAACTGAGCTGATAAAATGAAAACTGGAAAGCATGAACAGATGAAAAGCTGGCTGCTGAGACAGACGGAGGCAGAAGTCAGACGAGTTGATACCCTGTACAAGTTTCTTAGCGTCATCGGAGATACACTGCCACTCGGGCGTGTCTTGACTGTAGCTTCCCGCCTTAATACGCTGCATCATACTCATCATGGCCGAGTCGCTCAGCTCATGGTAGTTGACGTCAAGGAACGGTGGCTTTCCCGTCAACATCGTGTACTACAGCAGCATGTATGCACACGCAGATAAATGCACACATATATGACAGAGTGAGTTAAAGTTTTACATCCCATTTGACACGGAATAGCTCATTTTGGAGATGTTCTTTCCAGCCAATCTCTTGACTTGGTACTGAAGAGAGTAAACGTAACACAATAAAAGCAACTAATAGAAATAAAATGATCAAAACTGACATAATAAACACAACAATAGCAAACCTAGACAAACATACACAAACGAAATTTAAGCCTAAACCAACATGCAAATTTAAGAACTGTTCATATGCATATGCAAATCACTGTGTACGACTGTTGTACACAGTACAGCAAATTCACCTCCATACAATCATCACAGTTCAGGTGCTGTCTATTGGAGGGGAGGGGGAACAGTGGTTTTCCCATAGGCAGCAATATTTACAGACAGACACAAAAACAGAGACATACCCAGCAAAAGTGCTAGGCGATGACAGACAATTCCAAACGTATAACAAGGGTATCAGAAAGCACGACATGTCTGTTATAATGTGGGACAAATTATCATTTGTCAGCGAGTAGCTGCCCTAAGCCAAATGTGTGCCAAATGCAAAATGCCCAGGTTCATCTGCTACAAAACTACCATGCCCATGTCGAGGTAGCAATCAAAATGTCCGAAATATTATGCTAGCATACATTTCGGCAGAGTTTGGTGGCAAAAATCGGTATTCAAGTCAAAGATTGGGCAACATTTGTGATGTCTGCTGGCCACTGCTACACGCATTTCCACAACACATCCCGATAAGATGGCAGAGTAAAAACGTACACAGTGAAGGACACAACTCACTATCATAAGTGAAATAATAAAAGCTCAATTCAACTGAAAAACTATCAAATTCCAATCACCACCAAGATGTATTCAATATGTCAAAGAACAAACTAAATCTTGATCACTGTCGCTAGCAGACTGTGAAATCCAACAATAACTAGAAAGCATTCAATAGCTCACACCCCCTCAGAGTCAAACAGAAATCCCTTCCTGCAGAACGAAATTACTGGATTACTTACATATCATGTGCATACAGAGTCGCAGGCATTTCATATCCTATCTGCTTTGCAGAAGTAATTTGCACCGTAATCAATAACAACACACCAGTACAACTCCGAGGCTCCACAGATCACATGACTCGTCATAATCATCGGCAGTCATCTGATTGGTCAACTTCAGTGCATGACGGAGCACTTCTGGAGCGGCATAGTGCAGCGTAAAACAGGGTGTAGTCAGGCCGCGATTTGCCGGCTTCATTCGCGCAAAACCAAAATCGACCAATCGGATCTCGGCATCGTCAACCTCACTTTCATACAGCAGATTCTACATCATGTGACATTCACACGCCATGCAGTTTTTCTTGTTGTAATCATGTACTGTAGAAGATATACAGAAAAAACAATATTCAACACGGGGACCACATTTTCGGTCAAATATAACAAATTTGAAAAAATAAACCATCCATTGGCTTATCTATGATCAATCTGCGTCTCCCCATACACTTTAAGTTGTCTCCGAAAACTTGTGAACTGCATTGCCTTTATCATGCTACTTGGTGGAAATTACCCGAGTACCCACACTTGGGTTTTAAAATCCACTTTAGTAAGAATGAAAATGGCGCCAAAATGGTTTATCGTTTGACAGGCGTGAGTGCAGTGTCGGCATTGTGTAGCAAAGCTACCAGAAATCAAATGACAAACTCTGTAAAGTCAAAAAAACTTTAGAATATTTTCTGAAACTGATGAGTAGACACAAATGCAGGCCAAAAATTGGTAATATTTTATACGATCATGGCCGAAAACTGGGCACGTGTTGCCCGGATTTGGAAATAAGCAATAAATTTTGTTACTTGGTCTGGGTATCCAGCCCCGGCTAAGAATCGTTCATGAAAACGTCAAAAAAAAATCGGGAGGAAACGCACCTCTGGTTTAATGTCGCGATGCACAACACCCTTGGAATGAATGAAGTCGACGGCAGACACCAGCTTCCGCGCGATACAGCTTGCTTCCGTCTCCGTGAACTGCTTCTTGCGGCGGATACGATCGAGCAACTCACCTCCAGTCAGGCGCTCCATCACAATGTACACGTGAAGCTGACGCGACACATCCACACTGATCCACTTAATTCCTACAGTCTTGACTGTAACCACTGTCATGCATCATGTCGGCTGACTGTAACATAAAAAGGTAAAGGCTTCACATACAGACAGTCAGCCTACAGGTGACTTGAAGCCATCCACCCGGCGGTAGGCTGACATTACTTTCCGCCAGGCCTGCGGTTACCTTCCCAGCCACAGAGCATCACTGCCCATTGGCTGGTACTCATTTTACCGTCCCACGAAGGGTAGAAAGCTGAGTCGACCAGGGTGGCTAGTTAATACCGAAATAAAGTGCTGCCTCCGACAGTTGAACCCAGACATGGTTACCGATCCCAGTACTAACCGGGCTCAGCGTAGGTCAACCTCACTGATCGAGACCAACGCGTTACTAGTATGCCGAACCACCACCATGACCGTAACGTACTTACACATAAATACATTGTGCACTGTTTGCCTGCAATAGCACGCAGCTGACGACTGCAGGGGTGACATGGTGACGCAGCCACTTGCCAAATTACTATGGACACGTTATTTAACCAATTCCGTTTCCAGAATTACTCTGCATTAGCCTGGGTCTCCCAAAATCAAACCTATTCTGGAGCAGGTGCTTCCCAGGCCAGACATCCTTCCTGTTGCCAGATCAACACTGTCAAAACACTGACGGAGAACGTTATTAAACAGGACGAAATCACCTCATCATAAAGGACCTCATGAAGTCGCACGATGTTTGGATGACCTTGACACAAGGTCAACAGTTGCACTTCCTGTGAGCAGTCGGTCCTCCGTCGACTAATGACCTTCACTGCATACTCAAGGTTGTCCCTTTTACTCCGGCAACAACTACAGAAAACATACACACTCATGCACATCATTTTAACAGATAAATTTCTAGATAAATTTGGAGTTGTCCCTTTAATTTTTTCTTATTATCTGAAACCTTTGCAGCCTCTCAGGACAGACAAAGAGTTTGATTATCTTTACCCACCCACCACTTCTTCCAAGGAAATCTCCTCCGTCTATTTTCATTCATCGACATTACCGTACAACGTTTCATTCAATCAGCATTGTTCCACGAATCCACAGCATCTCAATCTGCTCTTCTATGTTTCAAAAGAATTGTAGAAAATTTTGTGAGGTTTGGACATGTGGTTTTTGAAGTACACAAGCGGACAGACACACAGACAAGCCTACAGATATACAGACACACTCATCGCAATACTTTGAACGACTATCAGGGATAAAACAACAATTCTTTATGGCCATTGCGTTTATGGTGCGTCCAAGTTTGGCGATCATACTTTCTCATCAAATGGACCCCGTATCTGAAAAAATCTCCCTCCCTATCTCCATGACATCACTGCTACTGTAAAATTCTATAACATTCCCTTAATTATTTAATTTATCTTTTCTGCCTAACTGAACAATTTTAATCTACCGTTGAACATTCTTATTTTGCAATTAGCATACTATTAAGTACTTTATGTATGTATGTATTGTACAAGTCAACCTGTATTCACCGAACCCCAGTTAAGTACTGCAGAAGTTAGCTGTAGCAAAATTTTAGGTCCAGTTTTTCCACTGCAAATTAATCTTCCGTTAAAGTTAATGGGAGATTAACTCCCATTAATTAACGGGGGTTAATCTTCCATTAACGTTAATGGATGATTAATTTGCGATGGAAAAATCGGACCTACATGCCCTTGCTGATGACAACTAGCCAACCTGATGTCAAATAAAAGTTAGTTGACAGAAATTTATAAAAATAATAACGAGAAAGTCTACTCACCGACAGACTGAAAAGGACCCACTGCCGATCACTGGTTCTTGCAGATTCAATGAGTACCATTTGAAGAAATGAGAGTTCTACGCAGACAGAAACAAAGCTGAGGCTGATGACACAGTAACTGAAGCAAAATGTCAATTGAAAAGTTTTATTTGAAAAATTAGTGACATTTATTTGTTAAATCAGTGACATTTTGGTGCAGTAAAGAGCCTGGCTTTAACAGAACTGTGCTTACAGACACGTAAGATATATTTAAATGTGACCTAAAAAGATGACGGGTAGCTACTGAAATATAACACACAGAATTTTAACATTAAAAAATTAAAAAATAAATAATAGCAAAAACCGTTGAGCACAAAAGATCTGATCTACGTCGCCTGAGAGAATAAAACAGTCTAAAACTTTAACAAGTGTTCAAAGTAATTTGGCAAAAAGGCTGCATCACCAAATTGTCACCCCTCACAGCTGTGAATGGATTCGCCCATCTTGATGCCCCTCTATTACCCAGTTCCTTAGACCCACAAGATTCAGTCCCCAACACGACATATTGATCAGTTCAGCCATTTCTGCACATCAAATCCGTGCTACCAACACACAGACAGACAGACAAACAGACCACGCTATGTGTGACTGACATCTGTAGCAACAGGCCACATCTTATGCACTGCATGAAGGCGATGCAACCTAAAAACTTAAAAGACATTTGGAGGCTGAAGTCACGAAGCATATGGGTATCATACACTGCAAACACGTGTGCCAGAACACAGAACATTGCTAGTGCTGTCAGCAAAGTATAACACTAATGGTACTGTTTGGTCATCTCAACCACGAAAATTTATACAACTTTGCGCACGTGTGTGAAACTAGTGTAAGTCCGTTTTGTTGCAGTAACAACCACCCACACAAGATAATTTTATGACATTGGCAGGCGCGACTATCGCTTGCCATACTAAGTATTTGTTAATAAGTTATTTCATAAACTGTTATCATTCCAGTGAACAGAATTTATTTTTCCAGTTGGCCTAATTAATTACTAGCACATTTTGGATCTCTGCATGTGTACAGATGACAAAACAACGGAATATGACTAAGCGATCGTTGACTAAGCAACAGAAATGTCACTTAAAATTTTGGATTGTAGGTTACAAGGACAGAAAAACTAACCGTTGTTGGGCTAACAACATACCTTGAACTGTGCCGCAATTTGAAGAGAAAAATCTCGCGCATTCTTTGCAGTCTCTATGCTAGTGTTGTTATTCTCTATGTCACGACTAATGGCATTGTCGGTAAACAGGACAGATGGCGCCACGTAAGAGTAACCCTTCATTGCATAATACACAACAACTACACTCACATGATAGATACACACACATTATAATGGTTAATCCTAGTTAGCTTTACAACTGAAAGATTCTGATGAAGCAAAGCTTCACTGCCCAGTGTCCACGTGCTCTTGATGACAGCGACAGGTGCATCTGGATTTGGAATAAGATGCCAGAATTCACCTCAATGGTATTACCATGCTTTTGTGACGTCACGCATGGACTACTGCAACGCCATTCTCGCTGGGGCAGCCAAGACCAGCTCCAGACAAGCTCCAGCGAGTTAAGAATGCCGCGTATGGAAGTATGATTGCGGACTCATCAGTCTACTGCATGATGAGCTGCATGTTCCCCAGCGGGTGCAGTACAAGCTGTGTACAACTGTTCACTGATGTCTGCAGCACAAGGCACCACAGTACATGACGGACTGCTGCATCCACACCTCAGACATTACTCGTCGGCAGCACTTGCCGTCCGCTGCTACCGTCACCTGTTCATACCGCGACAGCGGCTTTTGGTGTTCGGTCGTCGGGCCTTTCCTGCGGCTGGCCCGGCGGCCTGGAACTCGTTACCAGACTATCTTCGTGCATCCTCAATGTAAGCTGTGTACAACGGTTCACTGATGTCTGCAGCACAATGCACCACAGTACATGCCGTCCGCAGGCTGCCATGAGTCGTTCGTGCCGCGACACTGGCGTTCGATGTTCGGTTGTCGGGCCTTTTCTGTGGTCGTCCCAACACGTTCTTTTGACAGTTTTCATCATGACCTGAAAACTTTTCTTTTCTCGCTTTACTAGCGTACACAGCGCATTTGAAGCTTTGCAATTATGCGCTATATAAATCTACTATCGACACTGACATTATGTACACTGTATCTGTACCATACTGTCTCCACACACATCAACTACAGTTAGTAATCTTGTAAACAATTAAGTAAACATACACATTTCTGCACCATCACAAAGTCATAAATAACTACACACGTGACAGCGGTCACAGATCAGACCTCTCTCCATGTCTTTGCATCACAACAAATCGTCTCCCAAACTTTACCTGATTTCTGCGAAATTAATGTTTATATATTTCACCAATTTCCCAAAAGCTCCTATGGACGGACTTGCACCAAATATGGTAAACCATTCACCTCGTGGACATAATCCGTTGTCACAAAAAGTTTCTGGCAATCTGTGAAGGGATGTCAGTTGTGCAGGGAATCAAAATTGTCCCTTTCCACTAAAACAGGAGTCCATGTTAACAGAAGGTCGACACTACAAAACCGCCTGTCATTATTACAACAATGCCAAACAACACTGTTACAGAAACTCACGGGCATGTTACCTTGAATATCTTGGTGCCATCAAGTGGTACGGCAGCAGGCGAGTCCATGACAGCCATACTGGTAAAGTCTTCACTGAAATTACTCACGTCCAACTCGTTCTTAATCTGTGGCTTGAATGGAGCCGGGATCCTACGATTGGTCAGCGCCACCCAGTCCAACCCCTGCACAATGTGTCACTACAACTCATCTCCCAAACTTTACCTAATTTCTGGAAATAATTGTTTATATATTTCACCAATTTCCCCAAAAACTCCTATGGATGGACTTGCACCAAATATGGTAAACCATTCAAAATGTGCAAACTCGATAATTTGTTTTAAAATTTTAAACAGCTAATATTGCAATATCACTGAACCATCAATCACATACACTAATAACAACTACCAGTAAACACTGGTACCAGTAAAATTTTTAACAGATAACGGTTAAGCTTAGCAATTTTTTCGCACAATAAAATCAACTTCCATTACAACTCTAAAACAAAAGAAAAACAAGTTTTCCAAAAGTTACAACAGTGAAGCTAATTTTAAAGTAACACACCATCGACAAATAATTAATGCACATGCATGTATCGATAACATCATAACTATCACAATCTCACAACCGAACAAATACAACAAAGCCGTCCACATTCTGATACTCGTGTAATGCTCTGGAATGCACTGACCCAAGAATTCTCACCTTTCAAAAAGCAGGATGTTGTAACAGCTTAGAAAAACTATGTATTCTTTGTATTTCCATATCTACTGAACAGCCAATTGTTATCATTTCAGCCTAATCATCCAAAATTCAAACTGAAATTAAGATAAAAGATCGAGATAAATGCTACCAATACGCAGCTCAAGACCATTACACACACAACCATTTTACGGTCATTATGTGGGTCAACCTGTGTTAATGGCAGGATTGTCTGGGAGCAAAGTATTACTTGGTCTTCGAATTGCACGGCTCTGTTAGACAGACATGTCTGGCAATCTCCTATTGCAGTTCAAGCCGAAGTCTGTCTTTACACAGCATACGTCATTCCCATGTTGCTATATGGAAGCGAGTCCTCATGAATATTCTAAGAATTCCTTACACCAGGCACATAACCAATGCAGAGGTTAGGAATACCACTGTAAAACCCAAACTCTAAAGACAAGATCTTGAGCTCAGGTCTCAAAAGGATTCAAGATCAGGATTACTAAATACATAAAACATAGAAACCTTAAAGAACGCATGTCTTTTAATCTCCTCGGCTCCACGACCACCAAGACGCTTGACTGGATCACGCACCAGCAGCTGCTGTATGAAGCTCTTCGCGGCTTTTGAAAACTTCTTCGAAAACATAACGTCACCTCGCAGAATTCGCCTGTGCAACAATGAAGACCCTACGTGTTTTGCTAGAGATACATATCTGAGACATCAGGGTTGGCTAAACAGAAACTGAAAACGTATATAGAGCCATGGGTAAACAAGGAACTCCCTCCAGACTCTGATTATTATCAATGACTAAACCTTTCAAACAACTAGAATAGTTCTGTGTCATCGAAATACAAGCAAATTTCTTCAACACTGTCGAGTGATGACTAACACATAGAAATATATACAAATATCAGTAGCATAATGTACAATGTATAATAATATGTCTGTTTTACTGGCCGTCTTTCAGGCAAACCTGAGTCATCCAGTTCCTGTTTTCTTCCTACAACTGTTCCTGAACAGAACTTTTAGGGTCAGTGGTACAGACCAGATGCTCTTCCAGCCAGCAATGTCAATGCCACTGGACCGCTGAACCCAACCACTGACCTCATCTCATTCTTTCTTCATCCATCACTGAATGCCTGACAGAAGGGGACGTTGATCCATTAATGCCGGCTCTCTGTAGCCAGTGCCATGTAAATCGTATAATGTGCACACATAATACATATACTGTCCATACAAAGAAGTTCCAATTTTAGACAGCCAAAGTCAACTGAAGATTGTGGCTACACCAGAAAATTGAGAGCATAATCATAAGTTTTTGCAAATTACGAATAAGACTACGGTAGTAATGTGCTCATTACCAATGTACAGTCATTCATACAGACTACAGGCCATCGTCACTGAAAATAGCTTCTTAAATTTAGCAACTGTAGCTAAGGGGTTAAAGTGCCGCAGGACTATCACTCATTCAATTCAGGTACAATTCCTGCTGACAATAGTATGTCAACAATGGCTTCTAGCAAGCACTTACTCAGTGCCCCAGGACAATTCTAATCTTAATATAGGACTGACTGACTAAGTGAGTAAAGATTTTACGTCCCACTTGACACAAAATAGGTCATTTCGGAGACGTTCTTCCCAGCCAATCTCTTGGCTAAGTACTAAAGAAACTAAACCCAACACAACAAAAGCAAGCAATACAAGAACAAAATGACTTAAGCTAACATAAAAGAACATATAAAAGACAAAACTAAATAAACACAAAAATAAATCTAAACCTAACTAAAATGCCAAAATGTAAGAACTGCTCATATATGTATGTATCATTGTGCACAACTGTCGTACACAACACAGCACAGAGCAACTCTGATTATCTTCCCTCTTATCCTCCAGACAAACACCAAGGACTCTTTTGAAAGAACACCACTTCAGAACTGAAGAGTGCACATGATTTACATCCACTTAACAAATACAGTGAACACATACTGTAAGAATTTGACATTGAATTTTTACCAGTGATAAGAAGACAAAGTTTAACAACAATCAAACAAACTAAGGCATATCCGTAATATTATATAATCAAAATAGAACGACATGCAGTCTTAACGTATTAAACATGTCAAGCCAATCAGAGACAAACCTAATGATGTCATTTTGAGTGTTTGCCGATCCTTCCATTGTGAATGGTGATGTGCCGGTCAGCAATTCGTAGGTCAGTACACCCAATGACCACCAGTCAACCGCCTGTCAACAAAGTAACAACTCACTCACATTAAGTTGTCTCGTCTTGCAAGAGGAACATAACGAAAAATCATCATGCCATCGACTACAATTAGTACTCTTTGTCTGTGGTCACGTCGTGTGTTACATCAATGTTCACTAACAGGAAAAAATTCCCTCAATGTGGGAATTTCAGGGTTTCACGGGGAACTGAGACAAACTGCTGGAATATTGACTTTTAGCAGCTTTAGCAGATGTAGTCCAGATCATTGTCTAGCCAAACCAAAATGTCAATGCTGTATTGATGCCAAACGCAATATAGCACACAGCACAGACTATCTGCATGGCATACAAATATCATGATCATACTATGCATAGGTGGCATGGTGGCGCAACAGGTAGAGCACTGGTAGTGATGGCACGATATGGCTGTGGGGGAAAACGATGGATACGATACGATACTGCACAAAATATCGCGATACATAACGATACGATACAATACAGTACCAAAACGCTGCACTGTGTGTCAACAGTCCAAGATTAATGTAGCGTTCTCACTGACGCCTTTGCACGCGTTCGCATCATGCCTTACAACGCCGTCAACGGTCGTTGACGACATTCGACCGCTGCCCATAATTTCCGGCAGAGTTTGAACATGGGGACGGTACGGTATCAAAAATCTAGCATTAATAGATTTCAGTAGCGTTCAAACTGACGTCGTCAACTGAGGGCGGTCGCACACCATCGAACGATGT
>Ga0209780_1002875_pt1 | contig 12530 bp, 12 predicted proteins | sample WorMetexBAHAMAS2_FD_187384 | JGI IMG/M metagenome (GOLD analysis project Ga0209780, IMG submission 187384) | Marine gutless worms symbiont microbial communities from Max Planck institute for Marine Microbiology, Germany - Inanidrilus exumae... | ecosystem: Host-associated > Annelida > Digestive... | reverse complement strand
GTCTACGCGGTGTCGATCGATCATGTAGTCCTGGGTGGCTCGGTGGAGATGGCCCAAGAACACGAAGAAATTGGGATGCGACACCCCTGTTGTCTGCGCATGTCTGCTCACAGCTAACTACAAAGGCTCGCCGCAATCGTAGAAGGTCCTTCATTTTCAGGTCCTGCATTTTTTGGTTTCGGCGACAGAGACTTCTGTTGCCAGACCCACAATCTGGAACGATCTGCCACCGGAATTCCGACACGTAGACATCAGCTTTGGACAATTCAGAAACATGCTGAAACAGTATCTCTAGGTTTTAGTCAGCCACGGCGCATCGTGACTTTTTGACTATTGCGCCTAGTTCTCTTACTTACTTACTTACTCACCATCATCTGTAATCAGTATACGGCATGCTATGCCGTCGCCATTACCTCGGTCTTGTCGACGTTAATGAATAGGTTGCCTACTGTCTACAGTATATATTAAATAATATCGTTAGCAATGCAATGTGAATGTAGCAACTTGCAAGGATCACCTCCTGTGTGTCGATACCGCTGTTGAGTGACCACGTTGTCTGGAAGTACTCCTGCATGCGCTGCTTGAGCGGCCGCGGAATGTGGTGCGTGCGGAAAAAGTCTTTGAGGTCTCTCGTCTTGGACTGGTAGATGGCTCGTCGAGCGTACATGCGTTGAATGATCGCGGTCACGTTACCAAACACCAGAGCGTGCATCAGCGCTGTTATCCACACCACTAACACCGTCAGTCGACAGCGATTACTTCACACAACTGCATGTTATGGCATACCAACATCCTTAGTGCCTGACGCAAACGCATCTTCATTATCATCAGATTTAATAGTTCTTAGTTTTCTCGCATACGCAGTTTTAACAAAGTAAGGACATGGTTTGTATTCCTTAACTAGTCCTTAACTAGTATTGATCTGCTGTACAAAGAGCGAGGACATAGTATTGTCCTCGCTTTGTACCAATTGTCCTTGGTCGTTTGGTGTGTTTGAAAAAGTAAGACATCGGTTGTATATATAGTGTCAATACACACACATACAAACACACACATACATGCATCAGAAATCGATTCCATCATAGTCGTCTTGTTATTGTAACTGTAATTCAGAGAATTAAGCATTGAAATAATGACATCGTACTTTCCTACGTTCCTACATAATTATGAAGCAAGCTAGAAAAGCTCAGTCCACAAGCGACTGATCGTAACCGTTGCGGTCTCACAGTGGACGAAAGAGGCCGAGAAATACGGATCGCGCATGCTAGCGCTGGCTACACAATGTCATTACGGTACTGCAACTAGTGCGAACTACTGACTGACTTCGTCTTGTCTGTCTACAATAAGCGAATTGTACGCTATGTTGTACACAGTTGACGCCATGCTGATTGGAGGTCAGTCAGTGTCAGTGGTTGTTCGTCATTGCTTCACTATCGATTAATGGCTATTAATCGATAGTGAAGCAATGAAGAACAACCACTGACTGACCAGTGTGACACTGACTGACCTCCAATCAGCATGGCGATGATCGAGAAGATTTTCTCGGCGTTGGTGTTGGGCGAGACGTTGCCGAAGCCGACACTGGTGAGGCTGGTGCACGTGAAATACAGAGCTGAGATGTAGGTAGTCATGCCGGCCAAGCTGTCCACCGACTTGTTGACTATCGGAGAGTCGAGCTTGTCAGACAGTTGATACAGCCAACCTGCGACAGCAACAGTCACCGTAATACGACATGAAAAGGTCAATGAACTCCGAAATAGCCAAGCATGACTAATGACACGACCCTACATGGCCATGTCGCAAATTGGCTTCAACGTTTTGACGAATCATTGACAACGGTACGAAGCGTGAGCTTGAACAGTAACACATAAGTACTTTAGTCTATACAAGATGGAAATATTGGAAACTAGAATGCTGGCAATTAACGTGGGAATTCCCAACCTGATGTTCGCCCAGCCATGGTAGGAAAAGAATGGTCACGGAATTGACAATTATGACCCTACTACTGTCTACGTCTTATGACGTGCGCCTGTACCGCAGCTGGCTGACGTCGAGCGCGCGAGATTCGTTATATACGTACAAGTTGTCAGTAAAGTCAGACGTATCTGCTGCTGTCACGCAGTCGAATTTACTGTTGCTTGAACGTATCTGGACGTTGTTGGAGCTCTGATAAACGCCCTCGACTGCGCTAATGTTCCTATAGTCAACCTGGTTCACCGCCGTTCACCGTCAAAGCCACGTTACACAACGACGTTGTGCTGTGCAAGGACGTTCTCGGAACATTCCGAGCCGAGCGCCGTTCCTGACACGTGGTCGACCGTGACACAACGACCACTCTTGCCGCTGTGGACGTTACTGGTGACCGCACCGACGTCGCCGTCAAGTCGTGGCCTGACACGTGGTCGACCGTGACACAACGACCACTCTTGCCGCTGTGGACGTTACTGGTGACCGCACCGACGTCGCCGTCAAGTCGTGGCCCGCACCAGGTGCCGAACGACGAGGTCGGTCGCCATCTGTTCCTGTCGGTCGCAGTCCGGACAGCTGTTCCAGAAGACGACGACGTGACCATACGCCGCGAGACCGCCAACACCGTCCCCAGGCCGTCAAGTTCGTTCCGGGACGTCGCGTTCAAGCTGGCCGGTCAGTCGTTATTCTGTCAAGACTGTTTTCGAGACAGTCCTCTGCTGCTGAAACCGCTGCTGCCACTACCACTGTGCTGTTGCTTGTCGCTGCTGCTTGCCGCGCTTATGGTGACATTTGACCTTTTATGTTCTTCCTCCTTTTGGTTGTACCTCCTCTTTTAGTTACTCTTCCCTAGTTTTCCTCCATTTTCCGTAGACTGTCATGTATATACGGATTCAATCAACTGATATCCGTTGTTCCCACTTTTCCGGAGACGATGTTGACAACAGCGTAACTGCAACTAGCTACAGAAGACTGTTATGTATTTGATGAATGTTGCTAAGCTGTCCTAGGATAGCGATAACCAAATATCTATGACCACCTAAATTGGTATCTTAATGCCAGTCAGTGCATCTAGGTGTGTTACGTCTTCCTTTTTTCAATTCCTCAACTGCCTGTACTATTGCTACCTCTATCGTTCACTCCAAATTTGTAATTGTCTCTACTATAAACTGCCGAAGTCTCAGTTATCCCGTCTCCAGCAGTTCCAGAACTCTCTTGCTCCTAAGTCCTGTCATTTTTTATTACTCTCATTCTATAAACGCATTCTCCACTGGTTCAGAATCACTGAACGCATCAAATACAAGCTCCTGTCACTTACCTACAAATGTCTCACAACTACCAACCATATCTTCATATACTCATCTCTATGTTGAACGTCCTCGCAGTACGTGCTCTTCATTCGTAGTTAATCTTGCTCAGCCACCGACGTCATCCACTTTAAAAATAACTGATTCTTTAGGCTTATATATTCTTGTCTCTAGAATCAACTCGCTCTTCGTCAACCTTATTCTGGTACCAGTTCCACCATTTCCGACTTACCTATTCCTTCACCCATCACGTCTTCCTTTTTGATTCGCCACTCTGCTCATCCATAATTCCCTCTCTTTCACTCCCGGATTACCCGTTTCACAAATACTACCCTCCGTAGTTTCACTTCTTCCTCAAGGACTGCCTTCATGGACTTTTGTCCGGGCCGTTTCTTCTGAGCTACTCGTTTTTGTTATTTGGTTTTTCCGTATTTTTTTTGGTTTCTGTGCCATGCGCTAGACTGAGCTGGCCATCTCGTCAGCTTTTGAGCGCACGCAATATACCGTATCGTATCGTATCGCATGGATATCAAATGTGGCTGAGCACAGTTAACATACGTGAACTTACTTACTTGCTACTTACTTATTTCGAATAATTGTTATAGGCCTAGACACATTTTAATTGCTGTTGGCGTGAAAGCCGCTTCAATTTTACTGCGAGAGTTTACCACTGTCTTATTTAGTATATGAAAGACAATTGCTGTTTTTTTAAAAGAAAGTAGGCATCAGTAACAATAGATGATGGCACTGCCCATGGTTCGTTATGAGGCAGCAGGAGTAGCTAGTAGGTTTATTGTAGGTTTACAAGGCACACTGTTCAATTACAACCGTAAAGAATGTTATTTGGTGCAGCTTTATTGAACACATAGCATTCTTTATTTATTTTAACTTACTACTAGTCTCATTTTAGACGTTTTTGGCTTATATTCTCATTGTATTTTTGTATATGTGTATCATGTATTGCATAAGTTGCGTTCCTAATAATAATAATAGTGCAGACAGACAGAATGAGAACAGATAGAAGACAGTACCAACTGTCCAGTTGGCTTGGTTCGCTTCTAGTTCTCCTCGTCCAATGAAGTACCAGATACACGCCAGCCAGTGAGCAAGAACAGTGAACGTGGCCATCAGCAGTGTTAGGACGACGACGCTGTATTGATAATAGCGGTCTAGCTTCTGCAGGAGACGCGCCAACCTGAGCAGCCGCGCTACCTTTAACATGTGAATCTGACCACTCTACACACACACACACACACATTGCGTATTTTGATCAACTCTGACAAATCGAGTAACGCACAGCGCCGTTGGAACTGTTTTCGAAACTGAAATCGAGAAATGAGACACTAACAATATAACAGCACTATTTATGTCTAAGCTGATGTCAAAAAAAATCCTGAAATCGAGAAATGAGACACTAACAATATAACAGCACTATTTATGTCTAAGCTGATGTCAAAAAAAATCCTCAACAACATCTATTTGATATGCTTGAGAAGAAGTCAAATTCACCATGCTTCATGATGTCACTGACAAATTATGCCTCATTTCCTGTCATGTCGAGTTTTGTTACGTCAAATATCGCGCAGGGTTGATTGACAATGCAAAAGTAGAAGATGAAGGAGCGGATGTCACGAATGAAAATGCAAGACTGTTTGTGGAAAGCAAAAGAAACAAGTAGTCAAAGAGTTTTGACGAAAGGCCGCATCACAGGGGACGGATTCTTTCACGGGTGGGGCAATGTAATGTGACATCAACCAGTCTGGAGCACTGCACGCGGCTTCCGCAGTGTCGCTGTCGCCGTTATTGATTTTTTGCTGCATATACCGCAGTAGCACTGACTCCAATGCTTTTCAATAGACCAGACAACCCCCAAAATTGCCCCTTCCCATCTAATGTATGGCTCCTTGGGTCCACCCGAGTCTATGTTTTAATCGGTATCTCGATCGGTTCAGCCGTTTTTGCATGTCTCACAAACGTGACCAATAAACACACTAAGTGCATACGATGTGGCCTAATTATAATAAGTGCCCAAAGTAATTTGGCAAAAAGCCGCATCGCCAACTTGTCACCCTTCGTGGATGCGATCTATAACATTTGTTTAAATAATATCGGTATAACACATTGCTCCTCGGACTCACACGAGTCAGCCCGAAAACGGCATCTCGATCGGTTCAGCCGTTTTTGCAGCGATCACGAACGTTACCAACAGACAGACACATAGACACACAGACTACGCTACTCCGTCTGTAGCAATAGGCCGCATCGTGTGCACTGAGTGCATGCGATGTGGCCTAATAATACTAATGCAAATATCACGCAATGCAATAATGAACATACAGGGTGGGCCAAAAAAGTAAGCCACTACTGATTTATCAATAAATCGAAGCTACTTTTTCGTTAAATTAGAATGTTGAACAAGCTTTACTTTACAATCACTCTTACTATTAAATATTCTATGGAGTAAATATTCTATGTGTGACGTCATTGTGACGTCAATTGTTTGTATACTTTGCAATATGGGAATTGGAAAGACTATCGCAGAACTTCGTCAACCTCTACAGACAGTTATACAAAACAACGGAGATCACATTGAACATTTGTTTAAATAATATCGGTACATCTTGCATTTAAATGAATAAAACGTTATTAACGTCGCAAACGCAAATTTGTCTGTTGTAATTTGCGATAAATTCGAACTATTTATTTTCCCAACGTAACGCGGAAACACAGTTAAGGTGTGGTGGAAAATGCTGCATAGGTCTTGTCGATAATTTAATACTCTGTCGAATGATGATAAAAATTGAAAATCGGTTAAGATTTGACAACGTTATGGTCTGAGTTTTGTGGCTTACTTTTTTGGCCCACACGGTATATTCAGCGTTATTTATAGGTGTACGCAGATGATGCAGAAAGGTAGCTGACATCACCTAGTTGGTATATTACGGGATTACTGAAATGCTATGACAATAATCATTTCGCGTGCTCAATCACGGCGTGACACTGGAATTCGCATATTTCGCCACTGGACAATGGACAGAGCTCCCGCACCCCGGGTTCAAAAGTAATTTAACCCCTGAATGACTGCGACAGTTACGCTCTGTCAACAACAGCATAAATCAGTGCATGACTGACGGTGTTGACTTGGAGAGCGAAGAGCAGGTCGAATGGCACAGCGGCAAGAAGGTCGAGTAGAAACCATCCTCTGATGTAGTTGACTGCGATGAGACGAGACTCGTAGATGACTTGTCCGCTTTTACTAACGTAGGTCGTGCGAAAGTTGAGCACTATGTCTGCAGTATCACAGCCACGCACCTGCCTCTCAGTCTCACACGTGTAGGCCGTTTCCAATGTATATCTACTGGCGAGGCACTGTTTTCACCGCAGTTTGTTTGTCTGTCTGTTTGTTAGCAGGATAACTCAAAATTATGTCGGACGATTTTCATGATATTTGGGGAATAGGTAGGCTATGGACCAGAGAAGAGTTGACTAAATTTTGGAAGTAATCTGGAATATAGTCTGGATATTTTGTCATTTTTATCGTATTCTATATTCTATATCGTATTTTATCGAATACAGTAGTCGACTGATTGAAAAGTAAAAGTAAAGTTGGGAAAACCAGTTACGGCACAGTATGGGAAAATGCAGGCGATAACGACTCTGCCGATTTCAGTGTGGCGTGGCGGAACGCGGACGTATGCCGAGGGCACTGTTGCTCTGGTTACTGGAAGATTTCGATAAATTAAAAACGACTCGACTGTATTGTCCATATTCTCTTCAAAGCTACAACTACAAAAAGCTGTCTTTCTGCGCATGCATAAAAGTTATGAGGTTGTGAATACATCCAGAAACGGCTGAGAACGGTTGGCAACTGGCAAGTTTTGCCCACCCCCTAAATTTTCGCATTGGGAGACACTGCATGGACGTTATATAACAGACAGCAGGCAAACTTTGGCATGTGTTATGTAGTGGCACAGTCCAGAACAACAGAATGCCGGGCGGGCTCAAGCCGGGCTTTGCCATGTACCTAGTTATAATTCTATTATGGAATCCTGTTCAATTTAACCTGAAAACTAGAAGACAGCATTCGCAAGAGTGCAAAAACCTAAGCCTCGTGATCTTAGTCTTTGACCTCTTGACCCCAAAATAAATGGGTTTCCATGAAACATGTTTAAGTCTTATTTTAAGTTTGGTGATCTTAGCTGCATCGGTTTTTGAGACATCGTGTGGAAAAACAGACAGACAAGCGCACAAACGCATAAACGCCGCTGAAAACCTAACCATGCGACAGCCTTCGTCGTCGGCAATTATTCACATAATAGGCTACAGTGCGGTAAGGACCGAGTATAACGTATTGATCGCAGTGCAGTTACCTCAATGAATAGAGGACATTCCTTTTACAGCCGGTGCCATTCGTTGATAAGTGCAGTCTAGTTAACGTATCTCCTTAAAGGCCCTACCATCTTCGTACAGGACTAGACAACGAATTGCAGTGGCGGCAGCTACAGCATTGTGACTATAGGCAGCAATGGCCTCCGCTAACAGCTGTGATGATTACAGTGTTCATTTTGTTCATTCAGAAACCAAAAATTTGTAAATTGAAATTTGTAAATAGACACAGTACCCTTACCCTTATCATCACAACTAAATCCGCACCATGTGGAAAAGTTTGGAAAATGTTGGTTGATAAATGTCCGAGAAACCAGAAAGTGCTCACGGAAGAATGTTGGCAATTAACGTGTCCGTTCCAATTCTAAAACTCATTGTCATCCCACCTTTCGACAGTGGAAATTCCACTTGCAAGATTTCGCCAATAATACAAGAATCTCAGCTATCGCAGAGGTACTGCGCGATGCGCTATGTCAGCTGAAATCTTGTCAATACTGTTATACAACTAAATAACCCTAAAGGTAACTCCAGGTCATCGAAATTGCCGCTGTACAATAGACCATGTATCACTTCTTATTAGTGGTCACAGGCTGCGCGGTGGCGCCAGCTCTGTGTTAACGGCGACTGGCTTTGTAAATGGGAAAGGGCAATTTTCGACCCCCTACAGAATCGACACCCCTAAACCGATCACCAAAAAATTTGTCACAAGTGATTATGTTGGCGACCCCTACAGCTGTGCCAAATTAGGTTCAAATCCGTACACGGGGGCTTCTGGGCGAATGGGTGAAATATAACCAAAATTATTTTCATTTATACTACTTTTTTGAGAAACTCACCTACAGGTCAGACCCGTCGACGGATTTTCACGCACGATGACTCAAACGACGCGGACTCGCGCAAGGATGTGCCTTTTTGTGTTTTTTATATGGCTTCTTATTTAGGGGGTCAAAACGCCCCGAAACACCCATTTTTCGGGCGTTTTCAAGCCAAACTCGAGAAATGGAAAAACATGCAAAATTATATCAAAAGTACTGCATCGATTCCAACCACAACCAAATTTAACACAGATAAATACCACCAAATGCCCTTCGTTGGCAGTCCCAGCACATGCACCACAAATCCAAGATGGCGGACGGCCGTCATTTTGGAAAAATCGCCACATATCTCAGTCGCGGTTTGAGCGATTTCGACGAAATTTGACAAGATGACGCAGTTCGACATTCTTGACAGTTCCGTCCGTTAAAAATTTGAAATTTCGAAAATCCAAGATGGCGGCGGCTGCCATCTTGAAAAATCCAAAAATCACCATATCTCGGCCGCGGTTTCAGCGATTTCGATTAAATTTGGCACGGTGACGAAGTTCCACCCTCTTGACCGTTCGGACCATTACAAGTTTAAAATTTCAAAAATCCAATATGGCGGCGGCCGCCATACTGAAAAATCCAAAAATCGCGATATCTCGGCAACGGTCGACCGCTCGACTCAACATTTGGCATGGTAACGCAGTTGAAATTTGGAACTTTTAAAATTCCAAGATGTGGATATTATTAATATCCTACTCAAAACTGGTAATAAAACAGCAAATATAAATGTAAAGAAACTGCAGTTTATACACACTGTTAACGGCGACGGACCGAAAACCGCAAAAATCATAAAATAGGCAATGTTAACCATACTAACATTGACATTCAGGCGACGTTATTGTGGTTGGTTAACATTGCCTTTTTATGATTTTTGCTGTTTTCAATCCGTCTCCGTCTCCGTTAACTGCAGTTTTAATTTTATCCCGAAGATCATACATACACGTACACACACGCTGAGACTCGTGACCAACAGCAAAGGCGTTCAGTGAGAGTGGAAGTTGAATTGGCACAGACGCAGTGGAATTCTGTACCATTCTTCATCCGTAGTTTTAACTCTTTTAGTTTACTGGTGGGAAAGTTTTGAGAATGTCGGTAGACAGAAGTTGAAAGCGTAGTTCGCGTTGAAGAGTAAAAAATAAACTAGAAATACGTTTTGTTGAATGTGGTATCTGTCCCATTATCCCATAGCAAATCCACAACGACCGAACTCTTCCTATGATATATAATAAGGGTTATATTGCGTATGCGCGAAACGGCCATATTTCCACTTCCGGTCTATTGTCTGACGTCACCATCGTGTTTCTCGACCCAGGGAGAATTTCGGCGATTCGCGTACACTTAACGCAGTTATCGGGTTGTTATTAATATTTAATGTATTTGAGGACCTCTTCGCCAAAAATGGGGGGCTTTGGGGCAAAATAGAGGAAAAGGGTGGTGCGATGTTTACCCCCAACGAACTCGTTTTTGCTTTAGGGGTTTTACGTCTGTGCCAATTTTGGTGAAAATCGAGCAAGAAATGCGAGCGTAAGTGCACGCAGACAGACACACGGACACACGGACTGATTCTATAATTTGTCCCATGCTGTATGCTATAGCTATGGTAGAGATAAAAAGAAACGTGACAATGGTCTCACGCTGTCACTGACGCCGGAGCGAGCGAAATCGCGTCAATATTCTCTATACGACGATGAGTCCTGTTGTCAACAGATCGCCTTTGTCTATTCACTTCGATAAATTTGTTTCCTGGCAGCAATTCTATAGTTGATGGACAGCTGAGTCATGCGATACAACTTGTCGCCGTTCCGTGCAACAAAATTGGTTGCTATGGCAACGTCCCTTGACCGAAGTTTACCAAATTTTTAGCCATAGGAACATCTTAATCGACAGTGTTAACGCAACAGTTCGCACCCATTGTCGAATGTGAGGGAAACATTTTATAAAATAAAATCGTCCTTAAAACAAGCCCGCCGACGGCATTGTTATGCCTGCCGGTCGGACTAATAAAAAGAAAGAAATAAGTGGTATGCTTAATCTCTCGCTAGAGCAAAAGCGATCGAGCATACGACTCAGCTTGGCCATGAAGTAGTGACTCATATCATTCTGCATATCATCCGTATCATCTTAAATGACTCTACGCAGAACTAGCCCCTTCTTCGACATGCAGCAGTAGCATAGTGCCTACCAAGGGAAATATGGTAAAGCCGAGTTGCTCGACTGGTTAAGCGGCTTATTTGTAATGGTCGTGGCCGGAATAGGAATCAACAACCAGCAGATGTCGACTGAAGCACGATGCCTGCTGCGATGTACCGCAGTCAGCCCACAACTTCATTTCACACCTGCATATCTGCACACTCTCTTTGTGGATTGGCGGACAAATCTAGCCACAAGGGGTGTCCCTACCGCAGTACGAGTGGTTTAATTTTTTTTGTTGGAAAATGCGCATGTCGTTGCATCTCCGTACTGATTTTTACCACGCGACGCTATGCTAGCGCGGTACATGCTGTCGTCATGTTGTCCGTCTGTCTGTTGCAAGTTTTAATATTTTTCACATTAGGCTTTAGAATGCTTATTCACACTCTCAAAACAGGTTTTTGTGGGTATTTGACCACAAAAATGGGGAGCCGTACGAACGTGACCCCAAAAGGCACATCCTTGCACGGAAACACGTCATATGACGTATAGATCGTCAAAATCCGTCCACTGGTGCGGGCTCGGCGCGAGCCGAAGAATAAAGCATAAAATGTAAAGATATACTAAGAAACCAACCCCTGAACGGATTTCGATAAAACTTGGCATAGGCCTAAGTATATAACTTTATGTCGTGGGTATGATTTATGACGTGCGACAACATGAGTGGTCTAGGGGAACACATGCCATGACCACTCATGTTGCCACTCATGCCAAGTTTTATCGAAATCCGTTCAGAGGTTTCGGAGCCCCAGGGGATCGAAATTTGGCCTTTTTCATTACTTTGGCTATTGGTTTTGCAACAGCTTGTATAAGCCGTGAGTGACAAGCCGTGACCATTTTTATCATCAGTTGTCATACTTATTATTTCTATTTTATATTAGCTCTTTAGTGATGGTTTTACATGTTCTTTTTGCCATTTGTTAGTTGTCATTTAATTTTATTGTTATTCAACCTATCAAGACACTGAATAGTCTATGTGCTGATGTGACGTTAAGAAACTACTCACTCACCCAGTACTAACCGGCCGGACGTAGATACGATACGATACGAAACGGTAGATTAACGTGCGCTCAAAAGCTGACTAAATGGGCAGCTTAATCTAGCGCATGGCACAGAAACAAAAAATATGAAATCAAGCAATACGTTCTGTGGAACATGGTATCTGCCCCATAGTTTTGGCGATTTGGTCGTAAATAATAGTAAAATTCCAATATTTTACATTGCGCATGCGCAAAACGGCCATATTTCTACTTCCGGTCAAAAATCTGACGTCACCATCGTGTTCCCCGACCCCGATTTCTTATAAGACGCGGGAATTTCGGCGATTCGTGTACATTTAAGGCAGATATTGCGTTTTTCATTTTGCATGGGTTTTCAGGGCCTATGGGTCATAAATAGAGGTTTTTTTGGGGAAAATAGGGCAGGGGTGGCGCGATATGGACCCTCAACGAACTTGTTCTTACTTTTGGGGGTTTACACGTCTGTGTCCAATTTCGACGAAGAAATGCGACGTGAGAGTGTCCACAGACGGACAGACACACACGCTCAGACGCAAAACGATTTTATTATCTGTCCCATGCTGTATGCTATAGCTATGGGGTAGATAAAAATAATAACAACAAGAAATACGTTCTGTGGAACATGGTATCTGCCCCATAGCCGAGTTCACAAGTCCATACTGAATTGTGTGCATAGTAACAGAATACCGTATCCTCTTTTCTGTTGATGTTGTGATGTACATGTATTGCTTTAAAATATTAAGTGAATACTGAAAAGTCACTAGGTTGTTCAAACCGTTGCCGAGATATCGTAATTT
>Ga0209780_1002874_pt1 | contig 12530 bp, 6 predicted proteins | sample WorMetexBAHAMAS2_FD_187384 | JGI IMG/M metagenome (GOLD analysis project Ga0209780, IMG submission 187384) | Marine gutless worms symbiont microbial communities from Max Planck institute for Marine Microbiology, Germany - Inanidrilus exumae... | ecosystem: Host-associated > Annelida > Digestive... | reverse complement strand
ATATTACAGCCCTCTGGCTAATGAGCCCATTCAGACTTGTTCTGAAATCTGATACAGTATGACTAGTCTGAGAGACAGACATGTTTCAACAGCATATGCCATAGTAGAAACAAACCAGTAAGAGAGACAATGAAGAGCATTTATTACAGTCATGAGACAAATGAAACCACATAAATCGATTGAGTTAGACTTTACATCCCACCCAACAATAAATAGGTCATTTTGGAGACGCTCTTCTCAGTCAATATCTTGGCAATCACAACAAAAGTAAAAATGCATCCGTAACAAATTATACTATGACACAAGATGAACACAAACAACTAAAGCCAGATTTGGTTGTCTCCTACGACCACCGGCCTGGAAATGGAACGGGCCTATTCTGGAAATGTAAATAAGTAAGAAAGTAAACGAGTAAGGAAGTATATCAGGAGGGAAAGAAGTAAGGAATGAAGTTAAGTAAGCAAGCAAACAATTTATATGGTGCCAAAATCAACAAATGAATCAAGGCGCATTACAGGCCTAAGAGTGTATGGGGTGAATGAAGAAAGACTTGTGAGACCTGTATTCCACCACGGTCTTCATTGCCTGCCATTCCATCGACCTCATCCATGATCAAGCAGTGCTTCCAACTATGTGCAGGATCTCTGTGTGTGGGTCGATCTCCTAACAACACAGTAGTGACAAATACCACGGCCATTAGTCTACCATTATCACATCCAACAACTGCTTCAATAAAAAATTCCCACAGGCGTCAGAAAACGGGTCATTGTTAGAACAAACTCATTTTTGTCAAAATAGCATTTTAAACAAAATTTCGCCCTAACGGGATGTAACACTACTGGCCCGCCATCGCGTGCAGCCCGCTGGTAAGTTACATTGCATACTGGAGTGTTACAGTCGACAACAGACGACGACGACGACGACAGACGCCAGCGAGCAAAACAACACTGGCACACTACACTATGTGTAGGTGGGCAGGTAATAAAATGACTTCCTGTTACATAGACAGACAGAACTGCATTCATGAATACTATTGAATATGAATATTATATATATATTATGAATATTATTCATGAATAATCTCTGCTTTTCTGAACTACATAGCAGTAAACTATACTGATTGTATTTTGTTCCAGTTCAATTAACACATTACAATTTATTCGATTACTGCCAAGATCAAGACGTCAATGTCAATAGAATGCACACTTACAGTAAAAGTAACCTGTATGCATTGAATACTGTAGTAAAAATATGAAACATTTCTGTGAAGAAAGCTCACCAAAGAAATCATTCAAAGTGCGAGAACACACAGCAGACCCAAGCGCTTCATTCAGGTTGCGTTTCGACCGCATGTCAGACGCATTCTTTTCAATGTAACTGAATCCCAATTCCTACATCCAAAACGCAACAGAAACTGCCAAAAACGATATAGACAAAAAAACTAGAAAACATAGGCAGTCGTATCTACATGTAGACCCACACTAGCAATGGCTGCAGGTAGCACAGCACAAGGTTACGGGATGTCGGCTATAGTCACTTGCAACCGTGCGACCGTGACAGTTTTCGTAACTATGTGACCTTGATCTTTTGACCTTTTGACCTCTGGGTCAATGCATGCCGAGCGACTGCTATAGAGTATACGTGTATCAAGTTTAGAGTTGATAGCTCAAGCCGTTTTCCTTTTAGAGCATGGACAGGCAAAAAACAAGCAAAAGTGATGTTTTTTGACGGTTTTCGTAACCGTGTGACCTTGACCCTTTGACAAACAGACAGACAGACAGATGTGAATGAAGGCCCTACCCACGCCGGCGGCTATGCCGGCATGGGTAATCAGAATAAAGCTGTCTCGATATGTCAAATACAGACAGGTCAGCTAAACTACATTCCACGACTTAATAACAAGTAATCAACACACAGTCGTACCTTGCACACGATCTGTGCCGTGGTCGTTTTGCCAATTCCTGGAGGCCCAGACAGCAGTACTGCCTTATGACCGGCCCCATCATCATTTGCTCGCATTTTCACTAAAAATATACAAAAAATAATTTAATATCTGCTGCAGACAAATAATCACAACAGATATTAGAACACACACAACCGTTTTACAGTCACTGTATCAGCTGTCACCTCTCAATTAGGAACCTTACTAGTGCATGCAAATTACGCAAAAAAGATGCTAAATTTCTTCTCAGTACTGTTATCTACACCATCGCTGAACCTAAAAATGGTTAAATAGTGACCACAAATTATAATAAGGAGACAAATGGATAACATAACTACCATCATCATCACCATTACCACGGTTTTAACAGAGGCTTTACAGATCAACCTGGGTCAGCCAGTTCCCAGCAGTTTTCCTGCTTCACTTGTTTTAGAAAAGACTACATTTAGAACGATACAGATTTCTATATGTTGGATGTCATTTGTGCCAAGCAACCCACTGAAAAATGGTGACGTGAACACAACTTAGCTGTAGAATGACGAACTGTATGTTACTGAAGTGAACGCACAAACAGGTTTCTTCCAGAAGTTGTCACGCCAGTTTGCCAGCCAGACGTACAGTTTGCGGGCGCTGCTCTTGTCTCCCTGCTGCCCAATGATCTGCTGCAGGTTCGCTGGTCTGTAGCTGTCAACCCACAGTGACGAGTCGGATGAAACTGTTGCCGACTCCATATCTGACGATGTCGGAATGTCGCTAAATTTCACGTAATTATCAGCCGACCGTGACTTGGACTTCTCCTTGGTCGACCAATGTTTACTCACCGCCTTCCCACGCTGAATACACACATGCAGTATCAGTTTCAGAACCACAGACACTATTACCAAGAATGGTCAATGCCCCAAATGGCAAAGAAAGGTTACTTTACAGATGCAGTTTCACAAAAAAAGCTTCGACATGGCATTCTCCGAGTCAATGTGATGTTTGTTAGACGCCGTCATGGATGCGGCAGTGTTGGAATTTGCTAGTCATCACCTCATCTGTACATATCATTGCGGTCGGCGGGCAGATAGAGAGGAGAGATGGAAATAAATAATCAGTGTCAAAAACATCTTTAAAACTGACAGTTCAGTTGTATCCTTGTTATATTTAGCAGATTTCTGTTGATAATGAGTATCTATGTCTAAAATATGTTAAAGAAAAACATATATTTACAAGTGAGAATATAATCAAAAAACGTAAGGTTTCTTTGTTTATAAGTGTCAAGCATCAGCTATGTGGTGACTGGTGACACTGAATAGTGCACTGCCAAACAAGAATTCATGCATATGCATGAAGTGCAAAATAGGTTTTGTTTTATTCTGTGCTTCTTGTAATGCACACGTTAGGTTATTAAACATTTTCCATTACAAAGCAGTACAACTAATAGATGTTCTGTACTCTACATAGCGAAAAGATATCAACATCTTAAAAATTTACATGCAAGAGAAAAAGCAACTAAAAGCACAGACTTGCCACTTGATATCAACATAACTTACACTACCAGAAAATTAAATATGTGACACCAAAATAATTATGCAATATCAATGCATTTAAAAACTAGGTGTTACCTTAATGGGACATAACACTACAGGCCCGTCATGCAGTGTTACAGTGAAGCTATAATTAGACTGGAGGTGGCATGACATCATCACCTGGCCTGCGCGGGTGAAGCCGCCTGCAGGCCCGCCGTGGAGTATTACAAACGACAATGCCGACAGACGCCCGCGACCGTTACTAGTCTGGCCCTCCTACACTATGTGTAGGTGGGCCAGTAATAAAAAACAAAACGCTTGACATTTCTATCACAGAAAATACCTGTGATGGTTCATTTTCGGCAGCAATCTGATATTTTGATTTCTTCCCAGGCAATCGGCGAATAAGATCAAACAGTCCATCCTCATCGAGCATCTCTGTTCCAAACTCCGCAGCCTACGACATCCCACGCACAGTACTCTACAGAGCCAAGCAAACTTCACTACTCACTTTGATTTTAAAAGCATGAAATGCAAGACGAACTCTTCGGTCACTGTACCAAGCATGGTCAATTTGTCGCTTAACCGACTACTAGTTATACGATACCGCACTGCACAAATCAAATGATAAGTCTGCTAAATTTCAGTTAGTTAACAACATGCTGAGCCACTTTCCAACACTGCTATTGGCTGAGAAGTGGCACGTGACCCATTGTATTGCCAACGTTGACAAGTAAACACCGTCTGCCAGCGAACAGATGTGGAAAACCAATCAGCAAACATTAGTTCTACTGAAGTACAATTGTTGCTGGATGTGGAGCAGGGATGCTAAAAAGTCACTGAATGCAAAAATAACCAGAAGAAACCAGCACTCATAAGCCATTCCAGCACTGTTTCTTGTGCCTCATGCTTATGGCCACCTTTTGACTACTAACTAGATGGGTTTGCAGGCCTCATGGTGAAATGCCAGCGCCAGATACTTGGCATCAGATGGCAGGACCATGTCCGTAACGCTGAAGTCACAATCCAGACCGGTCTCCCCCCGGTGATTGATCACATCGTCAAACGCCGCAATGCCATTTTCGGTCACATTGCCAGGATGCCGAGCAATGTCCCAGTACACCAGGCCCTAAGTTGCCAGGTCGACCTGTCTCTCGGTCGACCCCCGAATCGTTCGTGGAAGCGTCGTCCCAGTCGTCCTCCGAAACGATGGCTGGACCAAATCCATGACGACAGCCAACGCCCCCCAGCCGATGTGTGGAGAGACGATATCAGACGCGGTCATCGTGGAGCGACGCAACGGTCCTCGACGACTACGCGCTAACGACGACGACGACGACAATGGTGCACTATGTCTAGGTCAAGTTTGGTGATCCTAGCTGCATTGGTTTTTTAGATATCGTGTGTGGAAAAACAAACAAACCAACCAACCAACAAACTATAAACGTCACTGAACAACCTAGCTATGCAACTGCCGTAAACGCAATACAAGTCACTTTTATTAGCACAATTATACTTAACTTGGAAGGTTAACGCTGAGGATTAAAGTTAATCCTAGCCAAGATAATGTGTGGTTAAAGATAACTGACCTTAGTGACCAGTGTATACATTACGAACCTTGTCCAGTTTGGACTGTCCACAGTCGCGACCAGCAACGAGATACCTGGTGAATCTAGTCACGTTATTTGTCACCTTGCCGCCATGTTTCAGGATCAACGACTTCGTCTCCTCGCGGTCGATCGACTCAAAAACTCCAGTTATCACAAACGTCAGACCTTCAAGACAGTTTGCTTGCCCCTAACCAGAAACAATGTAGACATATACCATGAAAATATAAGTTTAAATATTGCTATATTTAAACTTATATTTTCATCAATATAAAGTACCAGACTGGGCATGCTGCTAATCGTATAAAAAATCCTTGATTCTACCATGCATTGGGTGTGCACTGAAACGCTCATGTGATTAAATGTCAATGTATCTACAACTGATGGGAACATCATACTAGCCACTGTTAACAGTACGCTAAGATTGATTGATTGAGTTTTGACTGATTGAGTTAAGGTTCTACATCACACCCAACACAAAATAGGTCCTTTTGGAGACGTTCTTGCCAGCCAGTCTCTTGGCTTAGTACTGAATAAACTAAAACAAACATAACAAAAGCAAACATGCATCTGCAACTAAATATATCCGAACACAAAATGAACCGAAAAAAAACTAAAGCTAGGTTTGGTCGCCTCCTACGCCTCCTAAAAACAGAACGAGCCTATTCTGGAAGGAGATAAATCAGGAAATAAACAAGTAAGAAAGTAAAAAAGTAAGGAAGAAAGTATAAGGAAAGAAGAAAGTAAAGAAGAAAGAAAGCAAGAAAGGGAGGTAAGTAAGTAAACAAACAAATAAACAAATACGTCCACACACAGTGCTATATTCCACAAACGGCACATCTCTAGCGTGACGTTTGCAGTGGACCTTCCCATAGTACTTTACTTCCCAGTGGCTGGCCAATTCGTCCAATTTTGCGCTTCTGAGGGAGCATTTTGTCAGCTTTTGAGCACACGTAAATATATCATATCGTATTGTCAAACCACGTTAGCCAGAACCCACAATTAAGAACTGGAGGATTTTGTTGATAGCAACTAGCACAACTGGATTAGTACTTAAAAGATGCTGGAGTGTCATCTACACTGACTCTGTACCATATGAGACCATACAACAATGCAGCAATAACAGAATCACAATTACATTATCAAGACATCGACCTGAGGAATTTCCTTAGAGCCGAGAGCTTTCGGTGGTTCACGGCTCAGAAAGACACGATATGCCTGAAATGCACGGTATTTCTGTAGAGGCGTTTTGTCGTTCCAACCTCCACCCTACAACAACATCGGACTACTCGTTAGACTACAGTGTAACTACTAAAATACTGCAATCCAAATGAACAGGCTATTCATTCAGCTTAAACCTCTGAAAATCACTGGCAAAGATAATAATGCATCAAGAAATATCCTTGAAACAACAAACATAGATGAAAGACATCATACATTGGTTAGTTGGTTACAAGTCCATGCTCGATGTTAAAACCAGCTATACATGTGAAAGATCTAAATAAGTTACCCACTTTGCCTTTGGCAGATGGTTTTGTGGCTTTTTCTCCATCTTCTGGACGCTTGTTCTTACTGCATGCTGGCCCTCATCAAACACACATCATTCGGCATTAGGTGTAAAGATGTAAAATACCAGTAACAGAATATAACAAAACATTTGGGTTGGCGGCATGGCATAGTGGTAACGAAGTTGGTCGTATCAACAAAGTTACTCTACGTCGAGCCCGGTTAGTACTGGGATGGGTGACGTGTCCAGGTTCGACTCCCGGAGGCGGCACTTTATTTCGGTAGGTAACCAGCCACCCAAGGCCAACTCAGCCTTTCATCCTTTTAGGGTCGATAAATTGAGTAGTGAGCAACTTTATCGGACATGTGCCGGTCACACCATCTGGTGAATGCTCACGAGGTCAAGCCGGTGCGGTTGATTCAATCGCTGTGTGCCGTGTGTGGCAGCAATTTAGCCAGCTTAACCCTTCTGTATATAGTGCTGCCCTGCGTGGCGGCTGTTGTGTCCTGCCCTGCGTGGTGGATGTTAGTATTGTTAATTGTGCGGTATGTCAGCAATTTAATAAACGAACATGAGCATGCGGGTGATGTAGCCTCTCGTGAAACTACTTTGACCATTCGTTATTATCAATAGGCCGAATAGTATGCATTGCATAGATGCGGCCTATTGCGACACATGTCGCACGTAATGTGGTCTGTCTGTCTGTTCAGTGTGTCTTGTCAACGTGCTAGGCGAGTCCTGCAAAATGGCTGAACCGATCGAGATGCAGTTGGGAGGACTGATTCATGTGGGCCTAAGGAACCACACATTCAATGGGGTGGAGATCATCCATGGGAAAGGGCAATTTCCAGGGTTGTCAGGACAACTGTAGAGCACTGGGAGTCACTGCTACAGTGTACGCAGCAAAAGGGATCATTCAATTGTCAGGAATGGCATGACAGCCAAATGCAATGTTCCCGACTGATCAGTGTCACATTTAATTGTCACCAGTAAAAATCTGCCCCCCTGCCATGCAGCTTTTTGTCAAAATTCTTTGACCACTTGACCACTTATTAACTATAAAATATTATGCACAGTACAAAGCACCACAAAAATTGTCACTCCAATAGCAACGTTCACTGCGTATTTCGGACCACATTGAAAACTTTGATATCTAACATAGTTAAATGCAATTCTGTGTCAAATATGGCATCAGTCAATCGCAATATTCAGTGCACAGACACTTCACCTAAACCAGTGACACAAATAAATAATAACATTTACTGGAGTCGTTCTTGCCACGCCCAGCTGCCGAGTGTTTCTTCTTATATACTGCTTTATCTTCCTCAGAATCTGCAAGTTGCAAACAGTGTGGTATGAAGTAAACACAATTATTAGGCCACATTGCATGCATAACATGCGGCCTATATCTACCTACAATGGAGTAGTGTGGTCTGTCTGTGTGTCTGCTGGTCATGTTCGTCAGCCTGCAAAATGGCTGCACTGACTGAGATGCCATCTGGGGGATTCTGGTGGGCCCAAAAACGTGTTAGATGGGGTCGAGATTCCCCAACGGACACAGGCAATTTTGGGCGTTGTCTGGACCACCAAAAAGCACTGGAATGTTGCTTCAACAAAGTCGAGTGCAGCTTCGACATTGCTGCTGTTTTTAGCAACGGTGTCAAAAAGGGATCATTCAGTCGTCGATAATGGCGTGCAGCAAAATGGATCATCCCATCTCCGATAACGATACGACGTGCGATGCAGCCTTTCATCAAACTTCTTTGACCACTTGTTCAACTACAGCATATCACATATTTAACACCCGGCACCAGACAGTTGTCTTATCTAACACACATACATCGGGTGTACGAGTTGCATGATTTAAAACTAGTTAAGGTCTATACTGCAGTAATAAAATGAACACATGAATACTATGTAGGTAACACCGACAAGAAGAACTCTTACTCTAATTCAAATGTGCGCCATCAGCAAGGGCGAGCGGACAGTAAACTTTGCAGTGCTGGCTAACACAAGTTCACTCATATAATAGCCATAAAGTGGTCGTGTTGGGTGTGTGTTTGTGTAATATAATGAACGTAAAATGCTTCAAGTAACAGCCATAATAAATTAGCCCCGTACGAGACTGACAGTCGACTCTTCACAACTGACATTTCTGCTAAGTTCAAAGTCACGTGACACAAAAACTAGGACAAATATAAAAATATGGCCTGATCAAATTTAGATATTGTGCCCTAGTTTAAGAATTGATGGTCAGTTGCTAACTCCCATTGTAAATGGTGAAGGAGATAACTGCTGAAAATGGCCAGATTTCCAACTTTGAAGGGCTCATAAATTTGACCCTGGATCTGGCCATACGACATACCGTCGTGCATCACTCATCAACCTCTACCTATATGCCAAATTTCATTGAAATTGAAGAAACTTTTTGTGGATGGATGGACGTATGTACGTATGGACAGACAAATATTAGAGACCGGCTCTATTAATTTAATTTATTAATATTATTAGTCGACCTAAAAACTGGTTGGTACAGCAGATGAGAAGACCAGAAGAAAGGCAGCCAGTGAAACCTGGAGTGTTTTAGTAAGTTGGCAAACTGCTAAGCACTGTCGTGTACAAAGGGCTTCACTGCTTTGACTCTGTCATTCTGGTAACAGGAAGCACAAACAGCCCACAAAAAATGTGCCATTTAATCCCAGAGGTTCTGCTCCGGAGTAGGTGAAGAAGGAGGACTAAGTAAGAACTGGCTATCCTCGGTGGAATTGAAAGACTGCCATTATTCTGGGGTGGTCTGTATATGGTTGGCTGATTTTCGTCATCACAGGTTGAAGGAGAGACCATCAACTGAGCTGACATCAGAGTCTGGATCTTAGTCCAACCATGTGGTATAGGGCCATTCAAAGCCTCCATAAAGGTATCTCCAGCGAGTAGGTCCTTCATATTTCTATCGTGAGGTGCAAAACTGGATTTATGCAGGCTAGTAGTCCACATTAACTGATTTAACCGCTGTTTGCATGATAACAAACTATTTGATTTCTTGGGTCTTGGGAGTTCCCCATCTAGTTAGGACACAAGCTGGGGGTTCGTGACATGAAAAAGTTTGAAAACCTCTGTTATAGGCGCTTAGCAGTATCTACTTCGTGCTACACACAGCAGTAGCACTGGCACAAATCAGATGACCCAAGTGGCAACAGTAAAAATGCACAACTTGCATCCCGTGCCAAAATGGCGTATTGGCTTATTTATCCACCATCACAGCTAACAGTTTAAGAAACTCCTAGAACTAATTTACTAGAAAATGCCAGTAGCCTAATAATAATATACAATATTATTTTCCCACATGAACCTAAAAATAAGCTGTATTTACCTGTGTCGTCAAAAAGAAGAGAGTCTTTCACAGGAATAAATTTTCTACCATCTGCTTGACTGTCGTTAAAAGCATCATCATCTGATTCATCATCCGACTATATCAAAGAGTTGCACAATTCACATGCAACGTTTGTAGCCCACCACCACTATCCGACCTTGTTATCAAGATAAAAAGAATTTGCATTCAAAATCTTACACTGTAAGTCTTATTTCGAGACTGCGACTAAAACGAAGATCCTATAATTGCTGAAACCATGCATCTGGGTCTACAGTTCATGATGAAAACTTTACATTAAACAACTTTAATGAGAAATAGTAAAAGACAAATAAAAATAAAATAATCAAGAAATGGACAAATTCGCTGAAGGAAACTCTGACAAAAGCCATCATTAGTAATAATACAGATTCATCACATTGGATGTGAAATAATGGGACATTTTCATGACCAACAGGTTTGAGAGGCTGATATCGCAGCAGTGAATAACAGCATCTATCAATATTTGCTACTAACTGCACTCATTAAGCCCACATATATGCAAATTATTTATCAACATAATCTGCTGTTATATCACAATTAGCAAAAATATACGCTGTAGGCATCTGTGCAGAGAAGAAATAAACACTGCACAATGTCAGTCAAGCAGTGCACAGTCTGTTTTTGAATACGACATATGTGTATATTTTCCATAATCTTACTACTGAATCAGGTCTTGGTCACGGACTTGGTCTCGAGCCAAGACCAAAACCATAGCTTTTAAAAGTGGACTCCAGTGCTCTCAAAATCACAAGACTGCTGCTATCACTATTAACAACTTGTGGTGAAATATGTTTTCTGGAGTTTCACACAAGCAAACGTTTTGTGACTGCTGGAGCAAATTTTCCTGGATGCCCAACCAATGGCATTGAAGCAGTTAATGTAAGCCCATATATCTGTTATTAAAAATAAAAAAATAGGTCCATCTTCAATGATATTGTGTCTAACTCTATGTGCAAAAATATTGTAACAATACATAAATATAACAACATGTTCTTATCTTATGCATAGTTTTCCGATTATCAAGAACACAAATGTCGCATTTGATTAGAAAATAACATCTTAATTGGCAACATAGACAGAAACAAACAAACGTAATCGCACATAACACCACTATCATATGAAGTTGCATGCATATCACATTTGCAAAACCAACAAAATTACATAAAATAATAGGCAGTAAATGAAAAGCTCACAATCAGCAGGCTTCCAGATGATTTCTTGCTGGACATTATGCTTTCTCTAATGAGCAAAAAAGTGTCTTCAAATTCCTACATCACTATATTAATGGCGTCTTCTAAACTAATCTGCAATAACCACACAACCATTCACACATTCATCACAATAACTTCTGTCATATGTCAAGCAGCTACTTCAGCTACCAACTGAGCAGAGAATATTGTACACATACCAGCTATATCTGTTAAGTTCTGCCAAGAATAACAACCAAGTTTCGACAGCATGGCTTCTGCTACTCTGTTTTGACTGTTTGCAACAGTCTGTATCTGATCTACACGACGTCACCGACACTAAATCATTCAAAAGTGGCTCAAGAGTGTAGTTTTTAATCGTGTTTATCAGTGATCCTGTATGTTGCATAAAGTGGCACCATACAAATTTACACTGAAATTAAACTTTAACTATTGTCACTATATCTCAACTATTAGTTTGCCTCTACCGTATGAGTAACATTGAACACTGTATCATATCAACATAAGATTTAACAATTTGTAACCTTGAGCAGATTGAGATGGATCAATAAAATTAACCAATAACATACAAATGGATTGCAAGTCATAATAAACAAATACTATAACAAAAAAACTGTTGCAAAAAGTATTCTAATGAGTGATGTGACTATTTCAAACATTTTACTTTCGAATGGTTCCAGCTTTATTTCAGACCCAAACTAGGGCTAGTGTGAAGATTAGCGGTACGCATTGAAAATGCATTGAAAATTCCAGTGCAATGCATTTCAATGCGTACATCTAATCATCTCATCACGCCCATTCATTCAATCGCTATTTTTCAGCAAATAAAGGTACTCGTTGAGTGTAAACTGGCTCAATAATACACGACATCCGCACTACTTTCTTTATTTAAAATGTATGTGGTGGGGCCTGGGAGGGGGCTTTGCCCCTCCCCAGAAAAAACGTTTAATTAATTTTTTTACAAAATTACAACGTAGCGAACAGATCTCTAAGAAACGTAAATAATGTGACAATTGTCAACAAATTCGAACTACTTTCAGCGTTTGAATACATATGCATTGCAGGGAAATTTCCAATTTCCAATGCGTACCGCTAAACTTTATGTGTCCCCCAAACTAGTAAGTTCCTAACATAGTGAAAATAAATTTCAAAGTCACAAAACTAAAATAATGTGAACTGTTTGACTATCTCTGTAACAATTTCAGTGCAGTCTGAAACAGCCTCACATATACTGTTCATAGTCCTCTGGGTAAAAGTGACCATGCTGTGTTAAAAATTACCTGTAACTTGCAGTTAAATACAGTTGATAACTGTACAGGTAAACTGAATTATGGTAAAGGTGATTA
>Ga0209780_1002873_pt1 | contig 12531 bp, 10 predicted proteins | sample WorMetexBAHAMAS2_FD_187384 | JGI IMG/M metagenome (GOLD analysis project Ga0209780, IMG submission 187384) | Marine gutless worms symbiont microbial communities from Max Planck institute for Marine Microbiology, Germany - Inanidrilus exumae... | ecosystem: Host-associated > Annelida > Digestive... | reverse complement strand
GGTCGGGTCGGGTCGGGTCACGATTTTCGTGGGCCGGGTCGGGTCGGATCTTGAAATTTGGACCCGCGTGCAACTCTTCGCCATGCCGCATTGAAATTGGCACAGTGTCGTTACTGCCGTGCAGCTGGTACATCGGCCTAATTTTTATCGCACTGCGCCGTAACTAATTTTCCCAACTTCACTTTCACTTTTCGCATCAGTCGACTTCTGGACTATCTATTTACAGATACGATAAAATATCAGTATATGTTCCGGGTCACTTCCAGAATTTATTCAGCTCTTCCGTAGACCGTAATCTACCATTTTCGAAATTTCATGAAAATCCACTCATAACGTTTTGAGTTATCCTACTAAAACAGACTGACAAACAGCAGTGAAAACAGCACCCCGCCAAAAGTGGCGTTTCTCATCGTGTATAGATAGGATGAAGTGACGTCACAGTAATCTATAGTCACGATACTATCTCCATGTTGTCGGGCATGATGTCGTACTGTACGAAGTTAACTGATGAAGATTTGTCACATTATTTAAATAAAATTGAATCAGTAGCTTTAAGAAAAGCTTAGTGCTAGCGCTAGATAGACGATCTGACTGTTAGTGCTGTAAAATGTTTACATTTTCTTACCCTACATTATGGCGGCCAGAACAGCTAGAATGTCTAAATTACGTTATTTTCACTCTATCTAAATTCGCCTAGAGTATTTGTTTAATTGTCTCGCACCATTGTGACGGATAACGAATACTGCGAAGCTGGTACTCTGTATAGGGATGCTCGCATACACGCATACACGCGTTTACAAAATTAAACGACAGCGTGAGCGAATATGGCGGCAGCGACGAAATTCGGTGCTAATTAAGAATCAACTAGGGCAGTGAATAGCACAAAGTGATATTATGGCGATGTAATACAAAATTAAGCCACAATCAGATGATTGAAGTTCAATGAAAGCTGCTGGCAAGCTACCGTAACGCACAAGGCGGCTGCTGGCGGTTACTTACTATAATGGCGTTATCGTGATTTAGAGCCGTCTTCGCCCCATATTGGCCACCATATTGCGTGTAAACGTTTAGCAAGCGTTTACAATTTTCGTGTGCATGTTTAGTAAATTAATCGATCAGCACATCTCTAATACACTGACCGTCGATGGTTGTTACGTTAAGTGCAGTGAGAGAGTCTCGATGTGGTCGCTGTCTTTGACGTCGCAGTTAACTCATTACCATCAATGCTGGCATACCAACCCCATGTGGTTCTGGTTCCTTGCTGTCAGTAAAGGGTTCGTAATAAGATTAGCTATCTATATGGCGAACTGGGCTGAATCGGTTGTCAATCTGATGTTTCCTACTGGCTGTGGTCAACCATTTCTATACAGTGCAGCCTGTGGGATTGGCCCTTGACCTTGAAGACTATCATCCTTCAGTGCTATTACACTGTTGGTTGGGTCACCTGACTTGTAAAATCGTCTCCGAAATGACCTATAATGTGTCGAGTGGGACGTTAAATCCTACAATACTAATACTACTCTATACAGTGCAGGTGGAGTGTTTATAGTATCAAAGGCGACTATTATTCAAGCTTCTTTCGTGAACTGTTTACGAATGTTGATTACCGTAACGTCTAAAGATGTCATGGGTTTTGAGTGACATTTTTTCGTGTTCTGTTTATTGTTTCCGAATACAACTGCTATGTAGATTGTACGTTTGTGATAAGTAACTCTACTGTAAACCTGTCTAATGCGAGACTATGGACTTATTGTATTGTATTCTATGATAACGATACTGTGCCAGTACCTTCTACAGATGCTTCTAGTTCAAATAGCTTGGATAGCTTTTAAATAGTATACTGTTGCATGCAATACAAATGAGTAAATATTTCTAACCGATTAATTTGTGGTCCGGCTAGTGCAGTCTATCCGCTGTGTGAATATGTCTGTATGCGTTTCCGGACATTAACATTCGACTAAAATGACCTTTTGACCTAGATATTTGACATGGTGGGTTAATTTAACCATATCTGGGTCAAGTTCATAAATCAAGATCATGGGTCAAAGTTCAAGGACTCAGGAGAAAAAATGATAGGCCTACTGTTCCGGCTGAAAGTGAAAATGGTATGGGAAAACCAGTTCCAGCGTGTGTCTGAAATGCAGACCTTAATTGGAAACTGTACATAAGTAACAAAGTGGTTGGTGCGGTGCGACATCGAGCGAAAGCTTAGTAGTTATCAATTATGTCCGGTGGCCATAAACATGCTTTCTGGTATGCTTAGAACGGTGTGTTCGTATGTTCTCATTAGTGATCCGCTTTTGAGGACTATTTTGTTTTCAGTCAATCGACGAACTCGAGATCGCCAGTTTTCGATACGGCGGAGTCAACATCACCGGATTCCGGCTAGTTGATCCGGATGACGTCGTCGTGCAGGCGGCCGTGCGTGGCTGGAAAAGACTCAATCCGAACGTCTGGAACGGCGCAGGGCCGGACAGCAATCTTACGGTAAACCGGAAATTCAAAGTCTGGTTTCGCGGTGTTGTAAATGAGGCTCTTCCTGGTGAGTTAATTTGCTTCACAATGCTGCTTGTTGTCGCAGAAACATTAACTGCTTTCAAACCCAATTCCACTAGATGTATCTTGTCGGACACCGGCTTGCGGATGTGGTGTCTGTCAAGTTTTGTGCTGAAAAATTCGCAAACCTGCTTTTAACTTGTCCGTGACTTGTCCGCGACTTGTCAGAGGCTTGCTCGAAATCTGACGCAAACTTCTGGTCACGTAACAACTCAGTTAGGGATAATTCTTACTTCGCCTCCGGCAGAGATACGAATTAGTGTGATCACAGTGTGTTTGTATGTTTGTCTGCTAGTTTGTTTGTTTGTCCACTCGCATATCTCAAGAAACCACACGTCCAAATTTCACCAAATCTTCTGTACATGTTACTGTGGCTGTGGCTCGGTCCTTCTCTGATGGCAGTGCGATATGCTATATACTTCAGGTTCTGTGGATGACTCTTTTACACATAATACAGCGAATGGGCAGAATCAGAGACAACACGTATGTTTCGTCAAGTTCGCCAGGTGGTGGCATCAGGGACGAAGTCTGCGCTTTCTTAGCTTTCCCTGTGATCTTTACCGCCTGATTCCCATCGAAACATTTGAATACGTTGAAAAATTCACCTGGTCCACTGAGTTCACCAGTGAACGTACTTGTAGTGAGGTTAAAACTGGCGAGTTTCAGGAGCTGACCGAGATGGAACTCCCGTCGAATTTGATTCCGCTGTTCTGGCACAATCTGAGGCTCTGAGCCTGTGGAAACGTTTCTAATTGCGGCGATTTTTAGCGACCACTTTTGTAACTGTGTAGAGCAGTCGGTCGGCTGTTTGTGTGTGTGTGTTTGTTTGTTTGTTTGTTCGCACGATAACCTCAGAACAAAATGACCTTCAGGGTAGACAGTGATTCAACTTGTCCCTATCTAGGTCAGATTTTAGGTCAAGGTCATAGGTCATAGTTCAAGATCACATGTGGAAAATGTTTCTTTCTGGACTAAAAGTGAAAGTGAAATTGGTAAAAACCAGAAGGCCGCAGTTCGGGCTGGCTGAAAAAGCAGATATGAATTGGAAACTGTAAATAAGTAAGAGCCAGCCGCAAATTCACGGTCAGCTGTGTTGCTGACATGGTCGGTGCGACCTCGAGTGGGGGCTTTCTACCGACACAAGCTGACGGCATCGCCTCTCGGCAGAGCGACGTGGTTAATTCGGTCAGTGAAAACACGGGGCGTGTCGAATCACTTAACAGCTCGCTCAGCGTCGGTGACAACCGGCGTCATTCAGTCAGTTACCGGCTAAGCCGCGTCGCATTAATCGTTGACGTGTTTATACTGCTCGGAGCCTCGTACCTCTTTCTGTCTCTCCGTCGCTGTCGGCTTAACGCCACGACTGCGCTGTGTGGCGACATGTCGCCGGTGATTAGTGAGCCTTCTATGCGACGAACCCACGAACCATCTTCGTCGACCTCATTCTGGTATCAGTTCCTCCATTTCCGACTCACCTATTCCTTCACCGGTCACTTCTTTGTCTTCTGATTGACCACTCTGCTTATTCATTACTCCCTCTCTCTTCCACTCCCGGCTTAAAACCTACCTCTTTCACAAATCGTACCCCCTAGTTTCACTTTTTCCTCCCGGACTGCTATTGCCCGGACCGTTTCTTCTGAGTTAATCGGTTTTTGTTTTTAGTTTTTCCTTATTTTTCGTTTCTGCGCCGTGCGCTAGATTAAGCTGGCCATCTCGTCAGCTTTCCTTCGCACATAAATCTGTCGTATCGTATCGTATCGAACTGTAACTCAGCGTTCGCTATGGCTTTGTCAAGAGGCTGACGATAAGCGAGGCTTAATTGCAATTAATAAAGCAATCATCGACACTTTATCGTTGTCGTAATGTCGTCGTTATAAAGTTAGCAGTGTGAGACTGCGGTCATTACGTAAAACATAGTTGTTTCGTATGTATTAACTGTATCAATCATTTTGGGAAAATACGCGTATTATAACGTGTTTTATAATGTGAACGAATTTTACTTTTTTCAGCAGCAACTTTTACATTCTCCTTTGTTTTTTTGGTTGTCGTCAAAACGCTAACGTTTTGAAATTTTACAAATGCTTCTTTTATGTGTTCTGAAAAGGACTTATGTAGATATTATTAAATTAAATTAAATAACATTGAAAACTGTTATAAGCAAATAAGCATAGATGAAAAAGTACCGTTTTGTGCAAGTGGAACCAACTAGTACGAGGCAAACTAAGGAGGACCACTATTACGCTAAACAGCAGGCCCTGATGCACGATGACGTCAGATAACGATTTTTTAATTAATTATAACGTATTTAAACGTTTTTATTCGGCTCGAAGCTAAGCTTTAGCCGAATATTGGATTGACTTTACGGCGCGTTTTGGCGGTGTTCACGCGTTCAGCTATAACTCCGCCGCAATTGAACGGATTTGGATGAAATCTAGAGCACTCTGAGTAGATTGTCGGAGGCTCGACCTGGCAGATTTTGGGCGCGATCCGAGCAGTAGCGATAGCTGGACAGTCAGGCGATTTTTTGTTTTTTTTTGTCAGGTAAGCAACGCACGATTTCACCGATGTCCCGTCAGCTAAATTTCATAAACTTTGAACACAACACGTTGATAGTTGTCGCGATGAAAACGTTTTGGAACAGAATTTTCAAAATTTTACCGTAAGGGGTCGGTTTTGAAAAAACGCAAAAATTTCTTTTAAAAATTAACGTCTTCAGGCTGCGATAACACGACAATGATTACAAATCGACGGAAATTCACTACCAATTGATCCCTTTACGGGATACCTAGTTTCCATTTTTACCGTTAGAATCAATTCAAAGTCACTCATCTGGACAGTACAGTCCGTACACGGAACGTACTCCCAAAAGTTTCGGACACGTCGGATGCGGGTGATGCACGGCACGGCACAATACGATAACAGTCTGTGTTACTAAGTATATTTCTGGCACATCTTCGTCGTCAATAATGATCTTCCAAAATCTTAAAACCAATTCGCTGTATTATTTTCATTAGCCCGTATCCTGAACTCAGGGTGGCCCGGAGGCGCAACGGGTAGAGCGTTGGACTTGCGATCAACAGGTCGTGGGTTCAAATCCTACTCGGGGCAAAAGCTGCGTAACAATCTTGGGCAAGTTGTTCACACCTACCTATGTGCCTCTGTTACCAAGCAGTATAACTTGGTACAGGGCAAGGGTGGTGATGCTATACGACTGGGAAGGTAACCGCAGGCCTGGCGGAAAGTAATGGCAGCCTACCGCCAGGTGGATGACTTATAGTCACCTGTGGGCTGACTGTCTGTAGTCTGTACACCGGGATCAGCTCGGGCCCAACGCTTGGTAACGAGTATGGGAAGCCTTTACCTTTTTATCGTGAACTCAATAGTTGCAGGTGTGTTTTTATAGTTCTAACTCGGTGACCGTTCTGCCATGCAGACAAGCACGTGATGCAAGTTGACCGCAGTTCAGTCCAGCTACATGGCTTTGTTTTTCCATGCCAAAAATAGGAGTGATACATCTTTCCACAGCAGTGGCATTTCTACGGGGGTGTGGCAAAGGGGCATGGGCATGGTCCCAGAATTTGGGCTTGCTCCAGGTTGCCCCACTTTTCAAACACTTCTCAAAAAATGAAACTGGTAAAGACATTGAATTTTTCAGGAACTCGATGACCGTTGATAGACCGAGCAATCGATTGAAAGTGCAAGAGCCCATAGAATTGACTTGGAACGGTTCGTTGACGATTTTGATAGCCACCATGACGATCGTACATATACAACTAAGCTGCACTGAATCTTCTATGGCAGTTATTTTTGGAACATTACTATAACAGTTTGATTTAACGACTATTTGTAAGAAGTGTGTCCTTTACCTACTGCAGTACATGTATATCTATCGTCGTGAACAACATTTTGTTGAAGTCGTGTAAATTAACTACAGTAAAACTGCTCCTAACGTACATCTCGAGTCTTTGCCCTACATTTTTGTTGGCCCCAACACAATATTTATAAATATAAACGCGCACAATGGTAAGCTGAAGCCGAATCTGAGACGCAATAAGAAAGACGCTATTTGGGTTGAAAGGCCTGCTGGCAGTAGTGGGTCTTGCGGTAACCACGGAAAGTGTTCGGGCCAGTGCACATTCGAACAGCTGGCGGGAGAGAGTTCCAGATTTTAGGAGCTGCGACGCTGAAACTGCGGGCTGCAAATGAAGTGCGGACGAACGGAACAGAGAGCGAAGCATTACTGTGCATAAATACCCCCATGTCGACGATCACAGAGAGGTTAACTACATCGTAGTCAATGTTTATAGCCACTGAGGTTTTCCGTAAAACGTATCCGCGTGTGCCTTGTCAGCCGCAACTCAGCATGGACTGCTTGGCTGCATGTAAAGACGAACGCTTCAACGCTCAGGCAGTCTCTTGGTAAATGTTCCAACAGAAAACGACAGAGTTCGCAATTCTCCGCTGAGACCAACAAGCTACGAAGTGTTGCGTGGCAAACAACCGATAACGTTCTCCGTCCGTGTAAATTGGGGGCATCAAGCGATGCTGCTGTCCATCCGTCCATCCGTCTGTCTGTCTCATGCACAGTTCGTTTTAGAGCTATGAGTACTGTAAACACATATAGGAAACCCCATGCTAGAAGTTGAACCGGCCAGCGTTGCCGAAATGTATCTGATTCCGAAAAAAAATATCCGTCGTCAGTATTTCGAAAACCAAACGAGAGAGATCCGTATTTACTAACAAGCATAGTAAGTCATAGGCTGTCTATCATTTGCCGTGGTGATCGGTATTGCCTAATCACCGAAATAGACTGAAATGGCTCCCGAACTGCCATCGGCGGAGGCACATTATTTCGATGGGGCGATGCTTTCTTGTAGGTGAATTCATTTGTTAGTTTACTTTTTATTAGTGCGTGTCATTATTTACATGAATCGAATATCAGATAACGGTAATAAAATCTACATTACGTTGTTAGTTTGCCTCCGTGCGACTAACGTCGACTGAGCTCGCTCACCATCTCGTAATGAGACGGTCTGATATCAGTGATAATCGAATGAACGGTGATAACGTCGGGTGATATTTGTCACTGGACGCGGACGTTTTCTAATTAAGAACGGTGTACAAAACGACGCACGATGCGCGCCGGCAAGCGTTGTCGCGACGAATTACTTGCACGCCAATCGTCTTGTTCCGACTGTGCTTCGTACGGACTTAATTAAGCAGATTTAAAAAGTCCACTCTTTGATGCAGATGGGAATCGTTTATTGCTGTCCAGTGTAGTAATCTAGATAGAGTAGTCGGTATGGGCTGTGTGTGTCTGCATGTGTCCGGACAATAACTTTTGAACTAAATGACCTCTGACCTAGATATTTGGCTTGCTGGTTCATTTTGACACTGGGTCAAATTTGAAGGTCAAGGTCATGGGTCAGAGTTCACAGTGACACAGTGAAACGAGGTAGGATGGCCAACCAACGAGAGCGGAAAACGAACAGTATAGAAAACAAAACAGATCCGAGGGATAACGAATGGGCCTGTTTCGATAGGTTAACGTGAACCCCACATGCTGAGCACATGGGCTTGCTTCTGAGTTACCCCTACGCAGCTCAGTCGCATGCCAGTGCAGGTGCTGGTTGGATGGGCGAGCGGACACAAAATAGCTTATCTGAATTTAAAACTGCAAATAAATAGCAGCAGACGTGTTATTTTCCGTTGGCTAAAATGTTGCTAAACTGATCGGTGCGATTTCGAATGAGTGTTGTTTAGTTAAACTAGCACTTAAAACTCCGGATGGACTTAATAAAATTCTGCTTGACCGCGAAGTTAAAAGTACATTTTATGTGGGTTACGTTGTTACGAAAAGGACCATGTCGTAATTAGTCAATGCACACCGATAGGTTTATTTTCACAGTAAATAATACTTTATATTTTACAAACAGTCAATATCAATCCAAGATCAAATGTCAACAATGGCAAAAATAGGTTGGCGAAGGTCTCGCGTTATTCGAGTGTCCCCTTCTTCCAAATGCCCCGATAACGGCTCGTATACAGATTAGTCTTCGATCAATCATCTGATTAAGAGATCGATAGACTTGACTTCATCCCAAATGCGACGTTTATAGATCGCCCGATAGAATATAAGGACACTGATGCATTGTAGTCAATTCAGCGGATAAATAATAATTATAAGCCATCTTCCTTACAGCAGCCGTGAATATTAGTTATCAAATTATCGTCTTATGTATAAAGGGTGATGAGGAAGGGACTTGTAAAATGTAAAATATGATGAACCAGTTGTAGCCGATTGTGGCATCGGTTCGGCTTATTCTGCGGGTTGTGTGTGTGTGTCTGTGACGTTCGTGTATTGCAAGGACGTTCGAGAACCAGCTTCATCCTATTACGCTGGCTACACGGGACAGGACACTGATTGGTGTAATGGTTAAGCGCCACGGTCGCCAAATTCTATAACAAAAGCTTTGACAGCAAATTAACACGTAAACTGCTGTAATTGAAGCCATTACAATGTCAAAAAAACTAATACTTTCATATTCCAGCCATCGTAAGTAATGTAAACTTGCGTCGAATCCGCCATTCTGTAGCGCTTGGTGACTGTTTACGCCGTAAGAACGCGCTATATAAGTACCTCATACTTTTCTTTGCTTTACTTTACCTGTACTATCGTTGGGCGTCGACGCAGGCGGACGTGGCTCTGATGATGGATGCTGTCGACGTGATCGTCCACGGCCTGCGCTCGCTGCTGCTGCGCAACCCGGACGTGTTTCGACGGACCTTCCGGCGCGGCCAGGTCTTCAACAACGAGACGCGCGGCATCCGCTGCGACCGCGAGCCGGTCGTGCCGTGGGTTCACGGCCGCGTCATCCGAGCGCACCTGCTCGCCGTCAATTTCACCGGCGTCACCGGCCCAGTGACCTTCGACCCGCTCACCGGGCAACGCTCCGGCCACCGCCTCGACGTCATGGCGCTGAGGTTCGACGCCGAACTCCACAAAGTAAATTTTAATTCATTTAACGTTTCTCTGTTGTTTATCCGATTTGATGCTTCCGTCACCTCCTTCCCCCTGAACGTGATTCCTCTCTTTCTCTCGGTCAGATTGCGGTATCCTGCAGTTTACCAAATTCAATTCGACATGTCAGAACTAAACGGCACTGTTCATTCATTAACTACGCTTTACATAACTATCAGTAAACTATTGCGTGATGTTTGTTATGTGTGTTATTGTATAGATCGTGTATTATCTACTAGTTATATTTTTAATCGTATATATGTGATTGCGTTTTACTGTTGTAACTGTATGTTTTAATCTAACCTCATGGTTACAATACACCAATAAACGCACTTACTTATTTACTCGGCGATGACCGTTTACAAGTGCTTGAACGGGTTGGCGCCAGCGAACGTGACTGACATAGACTGCGTTTTTATTCATAGCCAATAGATGGCACCTGAGATCTGCTGATACCCGAAAGCTTGTCCTCCAGAGAACAAGAACGGTATCCAGCGCCATAGACTTCGTAATCTCCAGTACAGTCGTCTGAAACTCTCTGCCCACAGCTCTCCGTTGTTGACTGTGACAATGTCTGCCAGACACTTAAAGGCTTAGTTGCTTTCTTGCCTGCAGTAGGGAAACTGAGGACTTTTATCTTGCGGTCTACAAATTCGGTCATTATTATTATTCTTTCTTTGTTTGAACCCACAAGCACAAAGCCGCAGGTAATCAAAAAAATTAACAAAGAAAGTTAAAGTGAAATGTCACTTATTGAGGCTGGTCGTCCTTAACAAAGCCGCTGTGCAGCAAAGCGGCTTTGAAACGCTGCAAAACAACAGAAGTTCGCTGAAACAAAAACAAACCTTGCGGAGGTCACCAGACGCCCACCAGCACAAAGCCGCAGGCGTGAAAATTGAAGCTAAGAAAATGAGAAATCAAATGGTTGCAACGGCTCTTTCATTCGGTGACCATAGTGTTATAGGAGACGGCATTTCTGCTTTGGAGAGCTATGGGTAGGCGTTGGAAAAGGAATGTTGTTTCCCTGGTGTTCTCTGTGATGGTTATGATGCGCCTGCCAATTTCAATGGCCATGTCGTGCCATGTACCAGCTGTCTCCACGACAAAGAAGATATGACTACTGGTTAATTTAGTATACTTGTCAATAGTGTTCTGCGCTGTCTTTAGGGCTGCTGCACCTGGCTTGGTTGCTGTGCTGCCTATATGTGGGACTCCGCATGTGTCTGGGACTGTCACATCCCAGGTCATGGGTTTTCCTCTGGCCCATGGCAGGAGAGTGGTTCCATCTGGGCGTTTGTTGTCATCCCCCGGTAGTGAAGATCCCGAGGGTTAAAAACTAAAAATAATAACTGCGGCGCTGGAATGGCTAGGCGTCGCTCTCTCCTTCAGTTTTCTGTGTGATTGCGTCTCGGGTCATTTCCACCGCTGGCTATTCGGTGCATGCCCATTCGACTGGCTTGCAGAACATCGACCTGCTAAAAAGTCTCGTGAAAAAGAATGGAACACACTGATTCTCTTGAATCAGAACTGTGCCTCAAGTTGTTCGCCCGAACATTCAGCGATTTTCGGCCCAGATCATCAAGAAAACGAGTGGTGGAGCCATCCACTGGCCCGTGGATTTCGACCGCTACCGGCCGAAAGATGTAAGCTGCAGATGGTTCGGTTTATATCTGACACTTCCTGTCTGCAGCCTGTTCAACAACAGATCCCGCCAACTGACTGGAAGTTGCCACATACACTGTGGTGCAAACCGCGACATCTCGCCCAAAAAGTTTGCCGCCACGCCAAGGAACGAAGGTGCAGCCGTCAGATGTTGATGTTGAGGTCTTTGCTATAGCCCTCCTCTTGATGTTATCCTCAGAAGTGCTTGTCAGTGCTGTTTGGAAATAAAAAAGTTTTCTGTGCTCAAGCAAATTGTTCTGGTTTAGCGGACATTTTCCGAATGTCAGGTGGCAGCTTGTTCCACTGGTTCGGCCCGGACACAGAAAAACCTCGCCGACCGAATCTGTCAGTGTTGGCGCGCGGCACGACCAGGTCGCCGTAGTCAGTAGAGCGAAGTCGCGGTCGATGTACATCTGTCAGGGCGCTTCCCGTCCTTCAGAGCCTGCCAGACCTGCTGGTTCTTTCCTCACGGGGATGCCGGCTGCACTGAAAGCATGGCTAATGCAGTCGTTCAAGGCCTGGTGTCTCAGAACTCGGCTGGGAGCTTGCATGCAAACGAAGCCATGAGTGCCACTGGCCTCAACCAAACTGCCACAGTGGCAAGTGTGTGGACTACCTCGGAACCCAGCCTCAACGCGACAGCAATGCGGACGGCCTCGTCATCAAGCCGTAACCTGCAGGCGGAGATCGGCAGCGCCAACAGCCAGTCACCGCTGTGTGGCGCTCGTGCTGCGAGGAGACATTATTATTATTATTATTATTATTATTATTATTATTATTATTATTATTATTACCATTATTATTATATTACTGTTGTTGCTGCTACTGTTGCTGCTGCTGTTATTGTTGTTGCTTGTGTATCTTGGGTTTGAAATGACCTTTCGCTGAACCAAGCTCAACTAAGATAGTTGTGTCATAGCAGAGCGAGCCGACATTTTATTGCATTCTGTCCTGTCTCAATATTGTGTGCTATTCCATTGCATTCCGTTCCGTTTCATACGCTTACTCTTAGCCGGCGTGCGACTCGGTTTTATTGCCGCCAAGACTGACGAACGCCAAGCCGAGCACGCACTGTCCCGGTCATCTGCGGTTTCCTTCGTTCGTATGATGGCGTCTTGATTTGATTCATTACTTCAGTGACAGTATTCCTGTCACTGCGGCGTTTGTGCTGTACGGTTGGGCGTCAACCTAACCAATCAATCAATCAATAGTTTCTTTAATAAAAAGTTGGCATACGCAACTTATACAGTAATAAAACACAATCTTAACTGTAGAAAATGGTAAAAAATAAT
>Ga0209780_1002872_pt1 | contig 12536 bp, 10 predicted proteins | sample WorMetexBAHAMAS2_FD_187384 | JGI IMG/M metagenome (GOLD analysis project Ga0209780, IMG submission 187384) | Marine gutless worms symbiont microbial communities from Max Planck institute for Marine Microbiology, Germany - Inanidrilus exumae... | ecosystem: Host-associated > Annelida > Digestive... | reverse complement strand
CAATGTCTGCAGTGCTCATTGAGTGCGACTCTGTGCGAGGAGCCTAAATTTTGGTTTGTCGCGCGACAGGCCTGGGGCCTCGGCCAAATATTGCCACGGGCCTTGCTAAGGCTTAATTCGGCACTGTACTCCGTCTGTAGCAATAGACCGCATCTATTGCTGCGATGCGGCCTAATTAGCCAGCCGAACAAAACTCGCTGGACGAAAAAGTTTGTGAACAGTGCGTGGAAGTGCTGTAGCCTAATGTTGTTTTGAAAGATGCCCCTGGGTTCCTTAGGCCCTCAACTCAGACCCGTGAACCTATCGGGCTTTGCCTGTAGCTACCCTCGACAATATGTCTTTGGCCCTGATCTTATTGGTGAACATTTTGTCCCTCGGAGCACGGCTACGCCAATATGTCTGCCTTTTGCCGGCAGACAGTGAGCGTCGCCGCTAATTATGATTGACCGACGTCGTCGTCGTCGACTTTCACCTGCAGGAAGGCGCGGTGCGATCGCTCGAGGTCCTCGCCCTCCTCGCATACTAAGTTGTCAACTTTACGACGCGCACGAATTTTGCAATGCAAACCGGGTGCAGTCCGCATGCTGCGCCGGAGTTGGTTGCTTTGAAGCCGAGGCAGGCTCGGTCCTACATGTGCACCCTCAGGGCACGAAGGTCCACAGCGCATCAAGCACGAACGTCACGACGCCAGCACCGTGTTTCCCGGACGAAAGACATCATTCCGAGTCGGAACTCGACCGCGGCGATGTCGCCGACTGCTACCGGGTGTCGTCTGTCCGTCGCCCTGTTCTTCTGCGGCGTCTGGAACTTCGCCGATCTTTCACGTCTCGATGATTCCGGCTTCGCGGCAGGCACCACGAACGTGGGCTATCCTGCTAGAACCACCGGCATCCGTCATTCCAGGGCGCTGACGTCATATGTAACACCGCCGTCGAGAGTCCGCTCCACTCGTCAGTCAGTGCAAAAGCTTAACTTGGTCTCGTCAAACGGTAATTATTATTATTATTATCTATATCTAGTAATAATCCGTCGGTGAATTTGTCACGTTTGTTTGGCCAGTGGCGTGGCTTAGAGCGAACGGGCGGATGGACGGACGGCCGGGCGGCCCAAGCCACAATTATTATTATTATTATTATTACAAGCCGTCACGCTCCTCTGCGGCTGCAGCAGTCGCGCTGGTGTCATTATTGATTTTAGCTGATTACAGCACAGTAGTAACTCACGATGCTTTTCAGTGAGCCGGACAGCCCCAAAAAGTTGTCCCTTCTGTTGGGGGATCTAGACACCATCTAATACATGGTTCTTTGTACCTACCTGCTTCTACCCTTCACTGGGCATCTCGATCGGTTTAGCCCGCCATTTTGCAGGGCTCGCGAACGTGATGAACAGACACACATACAGACCACGCTACTCCGTCTGTAGCAATAGGCCGCATCCATGATTCAGTTGTACATGCCCGTCTGTCCGCCCGCGCGCCGACAGAATCTAACTTCTGCCTTTGGAAAATTACGTCTTAAAACTCTTAATTACGATTATGTATTGGAATTATTCGTTGTAATCGTATTCGGCGACCGAAATTGCAACCAACATATATCAAACATATCTGAAGCATTTGTGTGCAGTTAAGCCTAATTCACACTGGGTCATAGGCGTCAGAACCGGGGCATCGTGAGGCTCGGGCCCCCTCACTTTCTTCAAAGCGGGGGCCTGGCCCCTCATTTTGCATTAGTTATTGCGTTGCCAACAATGAAACGGACAATTTCATTCTCAGGTACTGATACTTACATTGGTACTATTGTATAAAACTTACAATTAAGTGAGTCACCTCTGCAGCGACTTATGGGGTCCTTCGTATAAAGTGGGGTACAACCCGATTTTTCGGCGCTTTGCGACGCATAAAAGGCCCCCTTGAAGCACTGGGTCTGGCATGATGAGGCGAAAACGAAACGGCGTTGATTTCTCCGTCAGATGGCGCAACGTGTCGCATCGTGCTAGATCCGGTGTGAACGCTGCATTACAATATCAAAAGTATGAGTGCGTCTATAACGTAGGCGAATAATTATTAGCTTTTCAACAAGTTTCATGCTGTGAGGTGACTGTGCGCTGTAGTTCACATCAGGTTTAACTGTGATCGACCTCGAACAAGCTGTACCGTCAACTCCACGTGTGTGAATGGTCGCTGCAGCTGCGCTGATGGCTATCAAGGCTACGACTGCGCCCTTGAGACGGGTAGTTTATACGAGGATGTGCTATTCTCCGTCCGACTCAACTTTTCACCGACTAACTACCTCGCGACGCTATGCTGGCGCGGTATATGCTGTCGTCGTGTGTCTGTACGTCCGTCCGTCCGTCACACGCCGGTATTGTACCAAAACGTCTAAACGTAGGATCATGCAAACCACGGCATACTCTACTTTTCTGGCGCCAAAGATCTCGGCGAAATTCAAACGGGGTCATGCCCAACGGGGCGTCAAATAGAGATGGGGTAGGTTAAGAGCGGAGATTTTCGACTAATATCTCACTATATCTCAGTAACGGTGCAAGATAGGGACATAGTTACTATGGAAGGCTAATAAGAACTCGTATGCGCTCTGTCGAATGGCGCTATTTTCAGTGACCTTGGGTGACCCATAACTACCTTAGATCACCCCATTTTCGACATTTTGTATCGCCTTTCATATCTTTGTAATGGGCAGAGGTAGAGAAAAATTTGGTAGGCAGGTTGATCATAGCAAGTCCTAGGCCAAGGATGACAAAATCCTTAAAAGGGGTGTGGTCAGGTCACGTAAACCATTGAAATGTATATGGGCACCAACCACATCTCTGGAACGGCTGAAGCTAGAGTGATCAAATTTTGTACACAAGTATGCAGGTAGAATATATCAAGTGCTAGCCTTGGGATGACCGACTACCCCTAATTGGCGTGGTCAAAGTCACGTGACCCGTTTTTTAAATTTGCCTTTAATCATTTCTTTGGAATTGGTGCAGATATGCAATTCGTGGGCTGATTGACACATAGGAGTACTAGTGCACGCGCGATAGATTACCCCAGAAAGGGATTGTGTTTAGGGTCACATGACCTCTTTAAATTTTGGGAAATAAGCGCTAATATCTCGTTAACGGTGCAAGATAGAGACACAGTTGCAATGGAACACTAATAGGAAATCGTATGTGGCCTATCGAATGGCATTGCTGCCAATGCCCTTGAATGGCCTTAAAGGTCACTTTTGCTATTTGAAACTTTTCTAACTCCCATACCTCGTTGTCATAAATCATAGCACGATCTTACTAACATAGCGCGTCGCGCGGTCACTCTGCGGTAGCTGAGCTTCTTGTTTTTAGTGATCCAGGCAGAGCGATCAGTCTTGTGTTTGCGGATCCGGAAATAAGTTTTGAACTAAATGACCTTGGAACTATATATCTGGCGTGCTGATTTAACTCGATACTGCATTGGTCATGTATAAATTAAAGGTCAAGGTCAGTTCACTGTTTTTCGGCCCCGTAGCATACGCAGTTGCGGGGACGGCAGAAATTGTGAAGGGTCGCAAGCGATTGGCCTAATTCAGGAAAAATTAGCATAATACAAATCACAAACTTTGCGACTGCAAGCCAGATTAAGCGATAAGCCGCAAAGTCACGGAACACGACACTGGCCATGGGCATAGTTTAAATTTCAAGGTCATAGGAAGAAATCAAGAGCTCAGCAACTGCTGAGATGGCCGACCGTGGCTAGAAAACTGAGCGGAATTGAAAAGTGCAAATAAATAACAGCCAGGCGAAAATTCGTGTTGCTAAAGTGATCGGTGCGACCTCCAATGAGGGCTTTCTAGACTGCTAGTATACAGCTATTTATAGTTAGAACTGTAGACTGGTCTAATACCTACGATACTGTACGATTTAACGTGCGCTAACAAGCTGACAGTAGTTAGATACCACACGGAACGGTAACAAAAATAACTGAAAATGAACTAAAGAACAAAAACCGTTGAGCACAGAAGATGCGGTCCGAGTTTTAGTCTGTGAAAACAGATTTGAGAGGAAAATACAATCTGAGGTGGGAACATTTTGTGAAACAGTTGGGTTCTAAGCCGGGAGTGAAAGAGTGAAGGATGACGAGAGTAAGTGGTTAAGATTATCTAACCGTTCTAACGTGTGCTATAGTTGAGATGAAATCATCATCATCATCATTTATTTGTTCAATGTACATTAAGACAAGGAAGCATTGGTGCACATTGACAGAACAGGACATGCCAGGCTACACATAGCGCTTACGGCAGCCCAAAAACAAGTGTAAAAACAAACGACACAAAATACAAACGATACACAATATATGAAAAACCTCAGGAAAATTCAGTGACTCAGTGCAAACAAATCAATCGATGTAAGAGATTTTTGAATTTGGATAGTAGAAAGATTGGGATAAGGATGATATTCGTTGTTTTGCTTTTCGTAATATAAATAATTGACATCGCCTAGCTGTTATTATGTAAGGCTAGATACTGTTTAGCATCTCTGTAGTCTGTAACTTTCATCACATTACAGCCCCCGTGAATGATGAATCGTTAAGTTATCAAGTCATCGCCATCAGTAAAATTTCGCGCCCATCTGATCACAACAGATCGCGTAGATTCCACACGATGTAACGTAACTCTTACTCTACTCACGAATTAATTTAAGTTAACTATCTACGACTACATTGAAAATTCTGGTTTATCTTCTTTTCTGCACTACCCATGGTAGAATGCTCTAACGTTTAGTAGGCTACGAGATATACCTTGTTTGGGTTTTTGTTTTTGTTGTATCTGTCATTGCTTTGCCTCGATATCTTACACTTGTCAACTTGTCATTCTTCTTGTAACTGGCGTACATGTGCACATTTGTACAATAATCTGAATTTCTTAAATAAACAAACAAGTATGTCAATCCTCCTTATTGTCCGGCCGAAATGTACGCTGGCCGCGTCGCATGTTGCCCCTGGTGAGTCACCGTATGCCGACGGGACAGACAGACGGACGGACGGACGGACGGACGCCAGACCGTTACATTACGTTTTCCGCTCGACGCGGTCAGCGTAATAATAAGTAAGTAAGTTTATTGAGATATTGTAGCCATAACGCTAGATTGGTTAATAATGTACACATTGGCCTGCTAAACAGAAATATGCTGTAACATTGTGTACAGAATCGGTCGTAGTGGCATGTGACCCGCCGTGTCTTAACGGCGGAACTTGCTATTCTCAACCCGATCCTGCTGGACCGGGATCTAGGACGTATCTGTGCTACTGTACGGAGGCGTTTCACGGACTCAGCTGCGAAAAAGAACGAGGTGGGCCTTGAAGAAATTTAGCCCTGCATTTGAAAGCAGGCTTATTTGTAGTCTATTTATGTATGTCGTGTCACGCAGTCTGGAAGCGTCATGATCGCACGATAAAGACAGTTTCTCTCAGTTTACTTAGCAATTTACTTAGATAGTTTGTTCTCAACAACAGATATATTATTTTAGGATGATTATTATGTAAACTGTAGGTCATAGATATCTGTCGCCTTGTATTAGGAAGATGTTTGCTAGGCTAGACCACAGCGTAATGCAGAAGGCGCCTCGCTGTCACTATATTTTGCCGCCCTGCGATGTCGACAATACGGTATCCACTTGCTATCTCGCGCTGTAGACACGCCGGCTCCATTTTCACCACGATATTAAATTTTATACAACAATTCGACAACATCTGAATAGAAATATGATTACATACGCACTATTACTCAATTTGGCTTGCGGTCTCAAGCTTTGTATTCTATAGAGAGAGAATTTGCTTGTCAGGGCTTAATTGCACAAAAAACAATTGGGGGGCCTATGTTGCAATTTGATACAGCGGCAAGTTGCTTGAAAGGCAAACACCCACCAACACATTGGCCACCAGAGTACAAACAAGTGGCCGAAGAATTTTGACGTAAGTCCGCATCGCAGAGGGGCACATTTTTAGGGGGAGGGCAATACAATGTGACGCCGACGAGTCTGGAGCATTGCACAGTCCCCCGTTGTTGTTTTTTGCTGCGTAAAGCGCCGTAGCCCGTAGCACTGATTCCCAATGATTTTCAATGGGCCGGACAACCCACCGAATTTGCCCATTACTGTGGGGATTTCGACCCCCGTCTAATACATGGTTCCTTGACCCTTGGACCCACCCGAGTCATCCCCTAAACAGTATCTCGATTGGTTGAGTCGTTTTTGCAGGACTCGCGAACGTGACCAACAGACAGACAGACACACAGACAGACAGACCATGCTACTCCGCCTGTAGACACATCTTATGCACTGAGTGCATGCGATGCCGCCTATAATAATGTCACAGAGCACTTGCCAGAAATAAGCAATAGCAGGGCACTCAATCAAATGTGTTGAATGTGTACAATGATCGCGCACCTGCCGACTGCAGTCTATCACAAATGTAACCCGGACTCGATGGAGATGTACGTTGCGCCAATCGTCGGCACAAGCGACCGGTTTCTTGGCAGCGTCTACGTCATGGGTCACGAGGACGACGACAGGTGCGTGTTTGGTCGTCAGGGCAACGACAGCGAAACCTTCTACAGACTCATTCGCTTCGACAGCTGCGGCGGAGCTGTTAATCGCACTGACGTTAGTATTTCAGGCACCAGTAATATTCACTTATTTTTACTACGTCTTTGATTTCTCTGCGAATTATTACTCTTGTATGTGGTGTGTTTTTATGCTGTTTACTGTTAACCAGTGTTTTGCCACATATCTCTCCTGTGATTGCTCAAACGCAAGGACTTTAATTGTTTGAACTTTGTTTGTTGTAGGCCTATTCTGTGCGAACAGGCCTGTCTGTCTGAATTATTTCGGTTTCCAACCAAGTATTAAACAGTGTTCAAAGTAATTTGGCACAAAAAGCCGCATCATCGACTTTTAACCGCTCGCGGATGCGAATGAATTCGTCCAATCTCGAGTCCCCATCTAACACATTGTGTTTTTTTTGTTCCCACATAAGTCAGCCCCCAAAACGGCATGTCGATTGGTTCAGCCGTTTTAAGGGGCTCACAAACGTAACCAACTGACAGACATACAGGCAGACCACGCTACTCCGCCTGTAGCAAAAGCGCGCGTCTATAATGCACTGAGTGCATGCGAGCGATGTGGCCTAATAATTCTTGACATGTGGCAAGGACGGACGTCTCCCATCAACCCCCCCCCCTCATACAGGATCGGGTGTCACTTTAATGTTTTTCTTTTACTTGCTTCATTTCAAACTAAATTTTAAAGGGAGGGAGCATGCCTCCGAACTTGGTCGTTGCAAAAACGTGCAACTGTCGGTGTCAGCAAAGTTCCGGCGTGACGTCACTGTCGTGGCGAGTGGTCGTGCGCTACGATGACGTGCTACTGGAGACCGATCAGGAGTTGACGTTCTCGTGCTACCTGCGTCAGCCGGGAGCGTCCTACGACTGGCACGCGTGGATGCTCGCTCACGACAACGTGTACGTCTTTGTTGTGGCCCGCGCCAACTTTCTTGGCGGATTAAACTATTGATTGAGTTAAGAGGAGATGATGCTATTGTTCCAGTACATCTTCTCCTGAGACAGTCACCTGCTGTATATCATTTTTCCAGCGAAATCAGATATTCATTACGAACTGCGCAAGAGATAATTATCGTAACAGACGACTAAATAATACCGATAACCTTTCACTTATTCGATAGTAATTTCATCGTTCACGCACTTTATAACGTATTGTTATATATAGTTTTATTCGCATATTAATGTTCAGTATTTTAATCCGTATTTTATTTATTCTATTACATCCGATTATTTTATCCTGGAATTAATTTGCACTTGATTGAAGTTGATTCGTTTTTACCGCGCGACGCTATGCTAGCGCGGTGTATGCTATCGTCGTGTGTCTGTCCGTTCGTCTGTCTGTCTGTCACAAGCCGGCACTGTACCAAAACGGCTAAACACAGGATCACGCAAACAACGCCATACGATATCCGATACTTCTGATAAAAATTTGGTGAGATTTGGTCCAGTAACCCCTGTGTTTTGCAGGCGCGTTTGCACCGGGCGGGCTACACGCTGAGCTTTGCCACGCTTTTGTAGTTTCTATATGTTGAGCGTCAAAAAGAGTACAAACGTTAAACGTCGGGGATTTTCCAATCGGTGCCCTCATCTGCCCACGCTGTTGACGCCTCTGCGACCGTGGCACCATGGCATGACTGTCAGCGATGTTTTGTGCTGTTGTCGGCGTCCAGTCTCAGCAACCTGCCGAGTAGAACGCTGGCCAGCGACGTCCAGCCAGTGAACATGGAGCTGCTGACTGCAGACGGCAGACAGGTCGAGGGTCCGCAGCAACTCGGTACCAGACTCCAACTTCGATACACGCTCAACGGCGGAGACGGCAAATGTAGACATTTCACGATACACCACGACTGTTGCGTTTAACCTCTTGTCTTGAGCAAATTCTGTCATGAAACTAATAAGATTCCACTGATATGCAGCCTGTGAGCAAAATACGATTACGGGGTGGGGGTGGGCGGTGCTCTCCTCTAGGCCTATGTGCGACGTTCACAGCTGCTGCTGCGATGCGCGTGCGACAAAACCTGTCAATCAATCATATTTTGTCGCTTGAAACGCGGGAAATCGGTGTAAATGAACGATTGAAGTAAGACTACATTTTTCGAAGGGGATAATAATTAATTGATTTCATGTCTGCAGCGGCTGTAGGTTAGCTGCCACCATTGTCGCTTGTGCCTCAAACCCCGTTTACACGATAAAACCTGTTGTATACAACCGGTTCTACATCCGGTTAATTATCGTGTACCGTATACGTAGCTTCAGAAATCTGTCGGTCTGGCGGCTGTATCAAAGACAACTGTCTATTGTGGATGTGAACATGCGACCCGGTACTCGTCCGAGAACTCGGGGAAGAAAATCCACTTGCTTTCCACCACAGCTCCTTGAGAATAGACGTGGAGATATTTTATCACCTACAGCAGATGGTAGAATGAACAATTTTCAGCTTGCGAATATATCGCCAACCAATATATTCAACTTTATTCGCCGTAGATCAATACAGCAGCAAAAAACGAATACGTGAAAAAAGAGAGAGACAGAAAAAAGAATAACCAAAAACAAAAATAAGTAAAAAGCAGCGAAAGAACGTTTTTAACACTAAGCTTATGACGATTCCTGCATTGTGATTGGCTGTAACGTTGTGCGAGCTCGTAGAAACATGAGCATATTAATTTTTGTTGCACCCGAGTGGCACTCGCATCGCAGCTGCAGTAATTGTGAATACCGCAATAGCGAGGCTTTTGTTCATCTCAGTCACAAACGCGGCTGTGTCCAGATCATTTTAACCTATTTCAGTGGTCCAGATGGTACTGTGTAAAGTTCGTTCACACCGGATACGTTGCGTTGCGGTGCAACACAACGCAACGCAACGCATTTGGTGTGAACGAACATTAAGCGCAGTGTCACGATCAATTCGGTCGTGCGTTGTTTTCGACATGCTGTGTGTTAGACAAAGCCGGCTCTCAGTCGGTTTTCAAACGCACTTAAAATCCTCGCATTTTCATTCATTCATTCATGCTGATTGTTCGTGTCATGTCGCTGACACCATTCTAATGTTCTGTGTGTAGTTTACGACTCGTTTCGCGTTGACAAAGTCGCCGTGTCGAACGCACTGACGGGCACTAAGCGTCACGCCGTCAACCTCGTCTATGGCGGGTCAGTTTCCACCAGAATTCGGCCTCTGCACACTTATGTTTACAACAGCTCAGCAACTGCTGCGATGGCCGACCGTGGCGAAAATTTTCTAAGTCTTTGCAGCACCCAACTTCCGGGAGCGAGAATCCCTTTTCGTTGTCGGATCCGGATCCCCGTCTAGTACAAAGTATAGCCATGTATAGATACAGTCACCTTTGCATAGGCCGTTTCTTGCACGTATAAATAACGATTTTTAGTCGCATGACGGTTAGCGGAGATACATGGACGAAGGAAAGCGAAGTTAATTTAGCATTAACTGGACTTAGGTTGAGGAAGTATATTGTTCAACGTAGCGTACGATTCCGCACCGCGGGCGAAGTGAAGTCTGCTGTCTACGATTGCCTTGTTCCGTTCGATGATAAAAAGCGTGAAAATCAGTCTAAGAGTATACATACAGTTGTATGCTACAATTATTATTAGACCACATCACAGAACTACGTGCGTAGCTGCCGCTTATTGTTACCGACCTAGTAGCGTGGTCTGTCGGTCTGTTTGTCGGTCTGTCATCTAGTGAGGCCCTGCAAAAATGGCTGAAGCGAACTAGGCCCTACATGCCGTTTGCGATGAGGACTCGGGTGGGACCAAGGAACCACCTATTAGATATAGCCGAGCACTTCGAGTCCAATAGTGTATTGTGGGCATTCCACACAATACAGCCATCTAGTTGCTATTGCTAACGTTATTGCTATACTACCGTGTCACAGTTGTGTGACGGAGGACGCACTGAACGTGAAGAAGATCGTTCAGTCGATGGAACGAGGTCGTAACGCGACTACGATGACGCTTCGCTTCAAAGTGTTCAAGCTGCGCTACAGTAGTCAACTCGTCTTCGAGAACGTCATCAAGGCGTGTCGACGCAGTGTCGACTGTCGCCCTCCGGTATTTATACTCGCCACTGACTCACTATCTAGGCTAACTCAGCCTCCTACTCCGGCGGGATCAGAAGTGAGTGCGGTGCGGTGATGGTCTGCGGCTGGGAAGTAAAAGGCAGGTATGTGGATGAAACGTATGTATGGCAGGTAGAGCTGTGTGATTCCTTAAGTAAGTTGCCTTTTATTAAAATACATGTTAATCGCAAGATATGTAAACACTAAACACATTTAAACACAAAAGCGAGAATATTAAAATATGAAAAAATAAATCCTTGCCATACCTGAGCGCCTTAGACGTGAGTACCATGGATAGTCATAAGCGCTATGCTTTGCTTTACTTTTACTTTATTGCTGGCCCGCCTAGATATAGTGTAGGGGGCAGTATTGTTTTGCTCTCTGGCGTCTGTCATCGTCGTCTGTTGTCGTCTGTCGGGGTCTGTAACACTCCACGGCGGGCCTGCAGGCGGCTTCACCGCACAAGCCAGGCGATGACGTCATGCCACCTGCAGTCTAATTATAGCTTCACGGTAACAGTGCACGGCGGGCCAGTCGTGTTACGACCCGTTAGGGCGACACCTTGTTAACGAGGTGTCGCAGGCTCGCGACACTCGCTCTTCATCTCTTTTCAGCCTTGCACGGCCACCAACATAATCATCGCTAAAAATAACTGATCGTTTATTTTGTTATGCTTCATCTTGTCTCTGTGGATCTTCATCAACCTCGTACCAGTTTCTCTATTCCTGACTTATCTATTCCTGCGCCTATCACTTCTTCCTCTGTTGACTCACCACTCCGATCATCCATAACTCCGTCACTCCTTCACTCCCGGCTTAAAACCTACTTGTTTCATAAAACCTACCCGTTTCACAAATCCTTTCCACCGTAGATTCACTCTTCCCTACGGACTACCTTCACGGACCGTTTCTTCCGAGCAACTCGTTTTTAGTTTTTCCTTATTTTTTCCGTTTTTAGTACCGTGCGCTAGATTAAGCTTTTGACGTTAATTTATATCGTATCACCGCAACACAGTCCAACTGCTGCAGCGCGAAATTCTCAGCTACTTTTTTCCTGATCTGAGTGAGCTACCAACAACTCAGAGCTGCACGCCACCCCACTGGGGGGGGGGTTCACCTTAACAGTGGAACCTTTCACTAACATTTTTGTGAAAATATTGCTTATTGTAATAGTTAATAGGAAACGTATCGTATCTTACCGTATCGTATATAATGTGGTCGTTCTGGCAGTACGCTGGACAATGCTTTGATTTCTGGTGGCGTGTAGAATTGTCATCAGTCGATGGCGGTGCTAGCAAGGAACCGTCGAGGACTTGACGAGATGAACGAAGCGACGCAGACGACGTCCGACGACGAATCACAGACGAAGACGTTCCGTGATTCCAACGCCACGCTGACAGTCTGGTATCCCAGCCAGCTGCTTGACCGCAACCACAGAACAAGTGCGACAATGTGCAGTTCGTGATTAATTAAGCAACTCGGCAGTGTACTGCCCAATATCCATTACTGATAAGTGACAAGTATCATGAAGTATACTCGGACAAAAATGTACGCTTGCCTCGTCGCGTGCTGCTCCCTGGTGAGTCACGTTGAGTATGCCCCGCGCGCCTAATTAAGATTATACCCCGCGTGGGGCCGGGGTACCCCCTTTCGCCTTTGCTGCTCCCTTGTCCATTCACTTCCTCATCTTTTGCTCTTTATTACTTTTTCCCTTTTTCCTTTTCTCATTCACTTTACTTGTTTTCCTCTATTGTCCATCCGATCCCTTTCTACCAGAATCATCCCACTCCGTTTCCAGGCGAGAGGTCGTAGGAGGCGACCGAACCTGGGTTTAGTTTGTTTGATTTATGATTGTGTTATCTGTATTGCTT
>Ga0209780_1002871_pt1 | contig 12538 bp, 8 predicted proteins | sample WorMetexBAHAMAS2_FD_187384 | JGI IMG/M metagenome (GOLD analysis project Ga0209780, IMG submission 187384) | Marine gutless worms symbiont microbial communities from Max Planck institute for Marine Microbiology, Germany - Inanidrilus exumae... | ecosystem: Host-associated > Annelida > Digestive... | reverse complement strand
ACTTAATGCGCAGTACTTGCCTAACTATCGTCTAACTTGTTAAACGAAATAGGTTCTTTTCGGTGTTTTGAAGTACGTGTGCGATATCGTCGTAAAAAAGTTCACGTTCGCTATCTCATCTCCTGATGAGTTCTTGTCCTTATCGGGCAAGCTTCAAGACCATATAGCAAGATTGGTATACACTTGGTTAGCATCAGATGTAAAACCACTTCTTCGGAAGCAATTCTGCCCACTCTACCAAAAATAGCGTTTGCAGCACGGTAAAACGATCGTCTGGATTGGTGCGTCGAAATCTTGAAACTCTTCGATTCGACAATGTGCACACCTAGATATTTAATTTCTGTTAACCATGGCAGGAACGCACCAGGAAGGGAACGCAGGCGCTACTGACCTTACTGCGTTGGCCTATTCGCATACAACATGACTTTTTAACGTTCATAACTAAATCCAACGCGTCAAGCTCACGTTCACAATTATGTAGCGTATTCTGAAACTTAGTGACTGTCGGAGACAGAAGTAGTATATCATCGGCATAAAGAACTAAGTAAACTCCACGTGTACAATCACAGGATTTGGCAAGATCGTCAACATACACTGCAAACAACAGGGGAGAAAGGACTGAGCCTTGTCCAACTCCAAACTCCAGTTTAAAAAATTGTGAAAAACTGCATTCCCATTTGATACAAGGATGACAATTTAACAACCAGTTTTCAAACAAAGACAGTAATTTTACCGGTAACAATCGTTTCATCAGCTTATTCAACAATGCGAAATTATTGACCCTATCGAAGGCTTTATAGACGTCGATTGCACATAAGTTAACTGTACTGCCCTTCGTCACATAATAATCAATGACTGTGCTGCAGTTGCAGCCCGTGTTACACGTCAGTCATCCACTGCTTCAGTTCTTTGACATCACGGATCCTCTTATAAACACTGCTTTATTGTTTTTTTTCTTCAGATTTTATAGTCACATGACTCAGATCTGAGGTGTTAAGGCGGCGTCATATCTTGCAAGATGAATTTTGAGGTCTCACGTGCAATATACCATTGAAATCGGCAGCAATTATAATTGTAAAGTTGTAGAAACATATCTCAGGTGAGGTGCAGAATCTTTGTGATGTGTGTGTACAAAATTTCCTTAGGAATCCGACATTGAAAGAATTTTGTAAATCGGTCCACATTTGCCGAAGTTATGATCATAAGTCAAGTGTATTTTTTGACTCACCGTGTATACGAAGTGACACAGTTTACAGCGCGCCTAATCTCTGTTTAAAGTAACTGTTGTGCACACTGGACGTGAACTCCGACAGTCTTGATAAATTATTCCGCCTTAGGCCCCGTCCACACCGGCAACAATGTCGAACGATTCTATTGTAAAATGTCATCCTTTCGACTAAGTCGAAACAAATTGAACACGTTCAGTTTGTTTCGACTTTGTCGAAAGGACGAAATTTCGTTCGACATTGTTGCCAAAAACGGCAACAATGTCGAAGCAACATTTGACTTTGTCGAAAGAATCGTTCAATTTGTAGTATTCGACAATGCTGCTGGGACATTGTTGCTGGTATGTACGGGGCTTTATCCTAAACTCGCTATGCACACCACTCACATTGTGGTAAACGGATTATGTGGTCCGAAACACAGTACGAGACGAATTACTTCGAATATCGCACAGTCGTCTGCAATTCCCTGCCGCCGGCCATCCTCTGAGATGTGTCGCTGACTGTTGCAATCAAAGGATTTATTGTTATAGAATGGTCGCATTATATTACACATACACCGTGTCCGGAAGAAAAGGTGCCACTATATTTTCCCTTCCAACTTGGCCAAATGCTGACCGATTTTTAAAACTGTTTTACGGACAGACTTAGCAGTAAATTTAATTTGTAGTAAAGCCACAGTAAAAATCCTACCAAATCTCAAACGCGTCTCTACACTACCTTGTGAAATATTAATTTCAGAAAAAAACAGCAACAACCGGAAACATGTACGCAGTGATTAACGATACATCACAAAATAGTGTAGCAACGTGATTTAATGTTTTGGTGGGATCTTTTACTAATACTTTGTTGCAAATTTACTGCTGAATCTGCCTTAAAAGAATTTTTAAAATCAGTCGATATCTGGCAAAGTTATGGGTAAGAAAATTTATTGTTTCAAGCAGTGAACTTTCTTTCAGTGCGCAAAGCACTGTCCTGCTGAAAAATGGAGAACGTGCTTAAGATCTAACGTATGGCGGGCAGGAACTGTTATAACAGTATCACGTTACGATAATTCCCTTACTAACTTTCATTCCATGATCGACAAGTATCAAACTGGTGTTTTCTCGGCCACTTGTGACTCGCCGACTGATGCCATCGGTGTTTGTTTGAACGTTGATGATATGCGCAAGCGTTTTGTCACGACGTCTTCCTTCTTGATTGCTGCACTTGCGTATAGTTGGTGATTCTTTGAGGTTTTCAGTGTAAGCACTGTAAATATCTTTTTTGTCAGTGAACGGAATTGTGCTAACATCACTGGATGAATATTTTTCGGCAATTGTTTCGAATGACTGAGTTTTGTATGGCAGTTCGCTGCACTCAGCTTTGAAACATGGCGATTTTTGAGTACAAACATTTTACAAGTGACGCGTTTGAGGTTTGGTGGGATATTTTGTCATCACTGTACTACAAATTTACTGCTAAGTCTGTCTGTGCAAGAATTTCGAAAATCGATTAGTATTTGGTAATGCTAGAGGCAAAAATATAATGGCACTTTTTTCCGGACACGGTGTATTTGGTTGTAACGCTACCAAACACGTAAAGGCGTACTTGTGTTCCTGTCTGGGCCAGCGCATATGAGGAATTTTTATTTCGCGCTATACACTTATTATTGTTCAATCAATCAATCAGTCAATACTTTATTATTCAGTTGGTCAGAAAGTAACTGAGTACAATTAAATGAACGTACAAGAAAGAATGGAGATATAAAACGAAAACAATTGTCTGTGGTTAGAATTTAAACAATGGGGACCAGATCGCGAGGGCTAATAAATGTTAGTAAATAACTTTCTTATTATAAAATTGCGATCGTCCGTTTTTCTATCTAAAACGAAGTTGTGTCTTCGAGGCCGGAGACTGCAACTGTAGAGGTGGACTGAAAACGCAAGAGTGGACAAGAACTCATCAGGAGATGAGATAGCGAACGTGAACTTTTTCACGACGATATCGCACACGTACTTCAAAATAACAAAAAAAGAAAATTTACTTCGTTTAAAAAATTAGACGATAGCTAGGTAAGTACTGCGCATTAAGTCTTGAATTTATGAATCTGCTACAAAATTTCTACATTGCATTACGACAGACGGATGGGCGATAGCATATAGCGAACGTGAACGTCACTGCGAGCTTGAAAAATACCCGGCTTAGCGGAATAGCTACAACTGAATTACCATTACTGTTGCCATTGTCTGTTAATTTGAGTGACATTGAAAGTTACTTCAGCTACCAGAAACCTATCTTAATCCCGAACCTCGGGAAATGTAGGCCTCACACATACACTGTACTAGCTAGAATGTGTTTTACAGACGAATAAGTAATAGTACATGGCCTGCAATTCCAATGGTCGTAACAAAGCCGAAGGACTGTTCTAGACCGGAGGCGGATACGCACGGTGGAAAGTATTTCGGGAACGGTGCAATACGATGATGATGATGATGATGAGTAGATTTGTAGAGCGCGTCATAAATGGTCCTCAGACGGGCAAACGTCTTCTGCATATTGCTGCAGACCACTACGAGAAAATGATACACGGAAATTGCACTTTCCGATAAGCCATAATAATAGTCTTATACCGAATAGCGCCATTGACTATAGCTACTGGTCCATAGTTGTGTAGCGTACAGCACCGTGCTGTGCAGACGGACATGTCGTATCTGCAACTATTTATCGTCTATGGTTGATTTGTATAATTTTGTTGCTTACCGTTGTCGACAATTTGGAATGAGTATCATTAAACTGTCATTGAATACATCATACTATAATGGCTCAGCTAAAACAACCACTGGCTTCGCGGACGCCAACGGCCATGTTCTGTTTTATTTTAAAAGCATTTGTTGATTTATAGATTGAAATTTACTTACATCTTCGTATAAATCAAACCTCTAAAATAGTTACGAAATGTTTTCAGAAATCAGACTTTTAATATTGACATGCTGAAGGGTCTGGCGATGGTTTATACCGGTATAGTTGACAAAAGCTGCATTTGTCATCAGTGACGTCTTCGGTATTATTTTTCCTAATTAACCAGAGAGCGTATTTTCTCATCTAAGATGAGCTGGATGTTTAGGCCGGATCGCATGTATTGCACAAGATGCGGGTTATTGCTACAGACGGAGTAGCGTGGTTGTCTGTGTGTTTGTTTGTCTGTTGATCATGTTCGTGAGCCCTGCAAAAACGGCTGACCGATCGAGTTTCCGCTTGTGGGCTGCCTCGGTTGGACCCAATGAACCACGTACAAGATGGGGGCCCGGTTCCACCAAGGGAAGGGGGAATTTTGGGGTTGTCCGTCCCGTTGAAAAGAATTCGGAGTCTTTGCAGCGGTGTACGAAAAAACGTCTGAACCGATCGAGATGCCATTTGAAGCTAACTCGTGTGGCCCATTTATTAGATGGGGTCAAGGTCGGATGAATCAAGGTCGGATGAATCCATTCGCCGTCGCGAGGGGTTATAATTAAGACAGCGATGCGGCCTTTTGTCAATTTTTGGACCACTTGTTTACTGTGGGTATAGTAACGTGACATTGAGCTAATCTTTAGTTAGCCTATAACAGTGCAGGCCACTGCGGTTTCGACTCTGTTGTTTGTCTGTCTGTCGCTATCTATGTTAGAGGTCAGACGCTAATTCAAAAACAAAAAGTAGGAAAAATTTAAGTTTGTTTTACGTGTTTCCATATGAAGTATTACTGGCCGAGCCATTTTGAGATGAGCAAGTCAGAGCTGACTGTTACGACGCGTTAAATCAACGAGTGAGCGGAGCGGTGAACAGGGCAATGAACGTGAACGGTAATGAATCGATCAGCGAAAGTGCGCTCACTTTAGTTTAGTACACGCCGTTACTGCAGCTGCGGTGCTACATACATGAGTTTGACGTCACGTGACCTATGATGTCATTGCATAAAATAAAACAGTGTAGAATTGATGTCGACATTCAATTTGTGCCCGCGGTTTAGTACCATGATAAGTGATTGGCTGTTTGCATTTAGTCGTAACCGCGTTGCGCTCATCAGCGAAGTTACTCTACGTCGAGCCCGGTTAGTACTGGGATGGGTGACCATTTCGCCTATATACCATCTTGGTATTTAAATCAGTTACCCAGCCTGGCCCTCTGTCCGTGGGTAAGCTCGATGAGTAGCCTACTGGTGATTATTTCGGTCACTGCTAGGGAAGAAACAGCGAGTTCTGCGTAACAATGGGCCCTGTTACCGGGACTGCAGGCATACGGGCATGCTGATCTAGTCGGTTAAAAGCGCTGGCTGCGGCGCTGTCAACTGAGCCGCACAGGGGATGAGCTCTGTCACAACGGACCTCGTTGTCTATGCGAATCTTTTTCTGTTCTAAGCGATTAGCTGGAAGAACGTCTCTGAAATAACCTATTTTTGTATCGACTGGGACGTAAAACCGTAACCGATTCAATTCGCTATAATGGTCAGTGCGACCTCGAGTGTGGGCTTTCTAAAATCGCCTCAGTCGAAATATTTCCTCGTTCCCAAAAATTTTGTTTTCCAGCCGATCGCTTGCTACTCTCTCGGACCATTAAATTTTTAAAAGTTTAACTTTTTGAGCGAGGTCGGCTGTAAAACTGCTTCATCCGGCGACCCACGCGAGACTTCTTTCTTGTTTCAGCGCATCTCAGTTGTGATACAGCGCTTCTATTCAGCTCTCATCCATGATTCTTTCAGTCAAGATGACGACGATCTGGACCTCTAGCCACCACTGATATTGTGCTTATATTCGGCTTAAAACTTGGCTTCGGCCGAATATTGGATTTACTTTACGGCGCGTTTTGGCGGTGTTCACGCGTTCGGCTATACAACTCCGCCGAAATTGAACCGATTTAGATGAAATCTGGAGCAATTTGAGTACATTGTCGGGGGCTGGCCTGGCAGATTTTGAGCGTGATCCGTGCAGTAGCGACAGCTGGAGAGCCAGGCGAAATTGTGTGTTTTTTATGTCAGGTAAGCAACACACGATTTCACCAATTTTTCGTAGGCCAAATTTCACGAAATTTGAACATATATGAGCTACATACCGACGCGGGCCAAAACATAACGGATGAAGCAGACTATTATAGTGTCTGAAATGACTTATCACTGCATAGAACTATACAAAATTCATGGGCTGTAAAGTGCATAATGGATAGACGTTTTCAGACGTGCTTTGGGGACTGATAATGGTGGATGCCGCAGAGGTGACGTAATGAGGCAGACCATTCCAAATACGAGCGGTCACGAACGATGGAAAGACGCGTTCGCAGCTGATCGTAGGCGGTGTCTATTACCAGAAGCTGAACTTTCAACAACCAAAATGTGTTATTAAACTAGCAAAACTGTCCTCGATCGAGGAGCGAGGTCAGACCGACCGCGTTACTGCGTTACCACGCCCATACGCGCTGGACTTTGACTCTACACCTTGACCTATGATCTTGACTTTCAATCCCCGGTGAACTATAGTCATGACCCACTCATACAAAAACTCAAGTTCAAAAATCAGTCAGTTCAAAAGATAGAGTGGAAACAAACGGACGGACAGACAGACACTATTGTTTGCTTTGCTTTTGCGGCTAACACGATTAGTAACGGCGTATTAAATTTCTAGGCTTATGCGGACTGTAGTTTACACACTCTACTGAAGTTATTGGGACTGTTGATCTGTAGGCGGTGAGCATTATCTGGCAGTGTCTGGCGTACTCCAACTCGTGCGTCAATCCGATCATTTACAACCACACTTCCAAGGACTTCCGCGACGCCTTTCGCGGCACCTTCTCGTCCCGTCGTCGTTTCGACACCATCGGACGCACCGCCGATGTCGGCGCCGCTGGAGCCAGCGCCCGCGTCGGGCAGCAGCGGTCGGTAAAGGCGGTGACTGAGGCCGATCACGCCGGCATCACGCGGATGAACTTGGAGGACCTACCGCAGCAGCAGCAGCAGCGGCAAAATCTCGTCGATGACGTCGACAGTTTGTCAGACTTTTCAAACAGAGTCCACCTTGAAGACTGACGTGAAACAAAAACGACGCCGAGGTCAGACTGTATGATTAGTCACCGCAACGAACCAACACAACACGTACTATACATTAGTCATCCGTGGTGCGATACAGTCCTATTGTAGTCCACGTTGTATTTAGTCTACTGCATAATTACCAAGTCGATCTTCATAAGGAACTCACTGTATGATCCTTGTTGCTCCGTTGTTACTTCGCCTCGGTAAGTGTGCAAAGTATTGTGATCAGCAGGTTTGTATCTGTTTGTCTGTTTGTTTGTCTGTCCGCTCGCGTATCTCAAAGGCCACAAACCTGTGGTCGTGGCTCCGTTCTTGCCTGACGACTATGCGATACGTTATGCACTCCCGAATTTGTGGATGACGTTATGGTTTCATATAATGTAGGGAAAAGGCCTGAATCAAAGATCAAAGACGATGCGTATGTTTCGTTCAGTTCGCCAGGTGGAGGCACCAGTCGGACGTTAGACAACGTTGTTTGGTTGAGATCGCCAGGTGGCGGCACCGGGGCAAAGTCTGCCGTCCCGACTGTCTGTCACACGCCGGTATTGTACCAAAACGACTAAACGTAGGATTCAATTATCACTAATAGGAAGTCGACAATGCGCTTTCCATCGAGCCATAGACAAACCCTGTGCGTTACCCTCAAGTCCCCCAAAGGGTGGCTCAAAACGCGAATTTTTACCCGCGCGACGCTATGCTAGCGCGGAAATTAGCCGTCGTCGTGTGTCTGTGTGTCTCTCTGTGTGTCTGTCACACGCCGGTATTGTACCAAAACGGCTAAACGTAGGATCACGCAAACAACGTCACGTGATAGCCCAGGAACTCTAGTTTTCTGACGCCAACAGTCGTTGGTGGGCGACCCCCATCTTACTGAAATTTGCGCTCAAAGTGGCCAATGTTGTACAATATAATGTTTTTTTAAATTTTGGAACTGATCCTGAACATGTTATGGATAACGTGTGCCGCCACACTGCAACTGCTGCGTGGAACAGAGCTATTGTGCACTTCTGCGGCTGTACTGGTACAACGGTCATTACAACGTTAACCTACTTTAGTTATACGCACGCACCTGCTGCTTGCCGGTAACGACACTGTGTCGATTTCAACGTTGAGTGGCGAGGTATACGCTCTTCCAAGTGCCCTCTACTTTTACAGGTTTCACGATGTTTCATGCACCACTCACTGTATTCAGCTTGTTACGTATAGCGGTGGCAGCGGTGCATTTAGAAATCACTAACTCATTCACTAACTGACGTTTAGTGCAAAGAACAAAATAATTTGTTCTGTTTAGTAGTCGTTTCTACTGAAATCGTTAAACCAGCGACTTATTGTGCTCCGTGTGCACAATTGCTGTATTATATCGTAGCGTGCCGTGACATGCATATTGCTATTACCGGTCTGCACTGTATTCCACAGTGTTGTTTTGCTACTGACGTTTGATGTATTTTACTGCAGAGTGAAATGCTGCATATTTTGTTCTTCCTGCAGTATACACTAACAACACTTTTGTGCTTCTTCTTTCGTCTTTGCTTCACGAATGGGTTATCGACATTGTTCATAGCAATCACAGTACTATCATGGTGAATCGGAAAGGAATTTCTGCGCCCTGCTATAAGCGTGCGCTTTTCTGTGTCAAAAAGCGGTAACGTACTCAGCAAACAATAATGATTATCAACTAGAAAACGGGGCAAAGCCCAACGTGTAGCCCGCCCGGTGCATCTCACTTACCCACAGACAGGCTATGCTACTGCCACCATGCGAATGACGTTTAAAAATCAGCCCATAAAGTATTTAGTTAGCCATGTGTACACCTAACCCCCATGCACATTAGCCACTAGCTTTCCGGCTTTACTAAACCAAAGTTCACGAACTTTGTATCGGACATAGGCGGATTAACGGCGGTGTTAATACAACAATCCACGTTGCGATCTTTCCATCCGCTGTGGAACGCCAGTGCGTAGAATGAAGACGGTGTTTGTCAATTTTCGCCAACACGCGCCACAAATCAGTTACCACACCAATGTCCCCTGAGCGAGCCGTCGCAATTTCAGTATATTATTATAAAGCTACAACTGATGCTAAGATAGAGACAGCTGATGCTTCTCCTTGTTATTACTGGCCCGCCTAATGTGACAGTATTCTTTTGCTCGCGGGCGAACAAAAATGAAGTGCCGGAAAACTCTCAATTGAAGGAAAATAAGCAGTAATCATAGTAATCAGATTCATTTAGCAAATATCCAGAATATGTGGTCCTTATAATTCTGGCCCGGACCGGGCCATACACAGCCAAAATTCTAAGCACCACATAATTTGTCCTAGAACACGCTCGCTGGCGCCAAGAAACTGAGTTTGCCGCTTTCATTGTCATTTCTACCGTAGAAAGCGTTTATACTTTGGCGGTTAAAAAACCGGACATTAACTGTTAACTGTATCTTTGCCAAATTTTGACCTCGGTCGAAATTCCCGTACCGGCAGAATCAGCTGTAAGTTTGTAGTAAAGTGATGATTGATGATCTCATGGGTTGACTGAAATTGCATCGTTGGGTCGATGACGTCACGTGAATTTTTCTCTGCAGGCTTTCTCGTCACCGCCAGGTGGTGTCTTCCGTGACACCATCCAGAGCTAATGGACTCGGAGTCGTGCCGGCTTTTTCCTTGTGACGGCAGCTACCGCCTACACGGAGCCAAGTATTGTGTAGAAAGTCCAGTAGCCTATAATAGCATCTGACGCGGCATGCAGTAATGGAAACATCAGACTGCACGTCAGCATTAACGAATTAAAGGTACTGGTACACGACAGAGGCATGTGCTGCTTATATCGCTGTAAATGACACGAATGCGCATTATGGCTTTCGCCTTTTATTTCGACAGTGTCCACTTCGACCTATGCCGTGATGCTAAATTTCTCGATGCTTTGTAGACATACAGTCAAAGGGCGCGCCGCGAATGCGAGCGGAGGATCCACGAAAGTGCCGCAGTTGCTACCGACGCCACGATAATGTCAAATGCATTACCGACTGCTGCACCCGTTTTGAATTTTACCGCGCGATAATAGCAGTTGGTGTCTACAGATACTGCATCGGCCCTATCGGCTCTATCGACAGAAATAAATTCAGGTTGACAATGACGTAATTTCAACATTTTTATCTACGCTAGCTGTTCTGGCCGCCATGTTGTAGGGCATGGAAATGTAAACATTTTGCAGCACTTACAGTCACATCGCCAATCTGGCGATTCTATTTTATTTAAATAACCTGACAAATCTTCACATCATGCCCTACAACATAGAGATCGTATCGTGACCATGGATTACTGTGACGTCGATTCAACCTATCTATGCATGTATCTTAACTAACAGAATTTTAGTGTGACTGCTGTTGGTAGTTTTCTTTGGCTGTTTTCAACATGATTGAGTACAAATAATCTCGAGTATTATGGTAACAGATAATAAACTAAAATTGTGTGTAGATTATGTCGTCTTCTAGCAAAATTTTCGCGTTTTAGTATGTACGATTTATTACTGGCTCGCTTAACGGGCCAGTATTGTTTTGCACGCTGTCATCTGTCGGCGTCGTCTGTCGTCTGTAACTTGCGTCGGCGATCGGCCGCCCCCGGGCCGGGCGCATGGCCGGTCCGGCAGCCGACACTGCAAAGCGGGCCAGTACGGTTACATCCCATTAGGGCGACACCTTGTTTATACCAGCAACGTAGGCGCCGATAAACCGATAACTGTATTTGTAGACATCCAGTAGTAGGCCTAAAAGGCTGACATTGTAGCCTATTAAATAAATAATGATTGCTACTGACCACTAATAGGAAGTCAAATACATACATAAAGTGTTGGTTAACACAAGTCTCAGTGACCTTTACAATCGCTGTAAATAGCACCATTCGATAGGGCGCACGCGAGTTCCTGTTAGCCTTTCATAGTAAGTATGTCCCTATCTAGCACCGTTTTTAAGATATAGCCAGATAGTGGTCGAAAATCGCCCATTGTAACCTATCCCACCTGTATTTTGTGCCCCGGTTAAGGGTGACCCCATTGGAATTTTGCCGAGATCTTTGGCATCAGAAAGCAAGAGTCCCTTTTCTATTGTAGGGCGTTGTATTCGTGATCCTAACTTTTATCTATTTTTAGTACAGAACACCGACTTGTGACGGACCCACAGACGGACGGACGGATACAGCATACACCGCGCTAGCATAATGTCGCTCACTAACGATCACAACACATACAAACTACTGCACAACTACTACAACTACACGATGTCTACGTGTATAGAACAGAACACGGCAATCATCGGCTCACTGAAAATAGTGTGCCGATGATTGGCGTGCGCTAGACTAATAAGCTGGTCATCTTGTCAGCTTTTGAATGTACGTAAATATACCGTATCGTATCGTATCGGCACACGTAAAACAAATGCTTTAGTGGCGTATCCACAGGGGGACAGAGGGACGTGTGTCCCTCAGATTTCAGGCCGGAGTACAGTCATACAAAAGTTCCCCCACTTTTTGACACACAATGATGCAATATCAGGTTTTACAAGCCAAAGTCTAGGCTTACCGACTTATGCATGTAAGACAGGCAATTCAACTGCAATAAAATTAGCTCCCACAATGCACCAAAACTTGCTATTTTGAGCTTTAGAAAATCTAACAATTTTGGGGAGGGGCATAGCGCCCTCATTGGACCCCTCCCCCGGTGGGGAGGGTACACCCCCCACACACACTCACCCCCACGGCGCCTTCGGCGCTTCGTTTTTCGCGCTCGTCATGATTCGTCTCTCCACTTTTTAAACCGTGAATACACCCATGAAATGCTCGGCATCGACTTCTTTTACCGCACGACGCTATGCTAGCGGTATATGCTGTCGTCGTGTGTCCGTCCGTCCATATGTCCACCAAGAGCCGGCACTGTAAACGACTAAACGTAGGATCACAAAAATAACGCTATACGACAGCCCATGCAGGGACTCTAGTTTTATGACGCCAAAGATCTCGGTGAAATTCCAGCCGGTAGAGCGTTCCAAGGACTTGCGATCACCTACCTTATAATCCCTGGTACAAATTCCTCACTCGTCCCCGATGAACTCAACAACATCACTCAGTGGGCTAGCGCTAACAACCTTAAAGTCGGGGTATAGCGATTTTTTTCTTTTCGTTGTTTTAAAATAAACTATTAAAAATGGTTAATGGTGTGCTTTGAATACTTTGATGTGAAACATAACTACAGAAAAAAGAAATTATTCTTCTCTCCGTAATGAACAGAATTTGC
>Ga0209780_1002870_pt1 | contig 12539 bp, 6 predicted proteins | sample WorMetexBAHAMAS2_FD_187384 | JGI IMG/M metagenome (GOLD analysis project Ga0209780, IMG submission 187384) | Marine gutless worms symbiont microbial communities from Max Planck institute for Marine Microbiology, Germany - Inanidrilus exumae... | ecosystem: Host-associated > Annelida > Digestive... | reverse complement strand
AAGGGGGTGTGTCACTTTGAACGCAAATTTCAGGGGAAAAGGAGCGTCCCCCACCAACGATTTTTGGCACCAGAAAATAAGTAGAGTCCCTAGGCTATCGTATGGTGAAAAAAATTGCCGAAAAGTTCAACCGCCTGAGTAGGGTGCACCAACGTCACAGACAGACGACAGACAGACAGAATTGTGATAGCATATAGCGAACGTAACGTAGTCATGTTCGCTAAAAAACGAAAAATAGCAGAGTAAACAATTTGATGCGCGAAATCGCGCATGCGCAGAAACGAAACCCCTTATCCGATCTCGATGAAATTTTGCAGGATGGTAGATATCCACGACATAATCATGTATGTAAATTTTGGTGACGATCGGTTACTAGGTTTAGGGATGGCGGTGGGTCAGACTTCGATCGTCGTCCTTACAACACTCGCACTACCGTGCGCGTGTGTGATGTTCAACGTGGCACAACCGTTCAGCTGGTACTCAAGAAACCTGTATAGCTGATAGGTAATTTATATGTTAGCTATTTAATGTACGCCGGTAATCAGCTGCGGGGATTGTTGGGTGTGGAAAGCGATTGTTTCGTGTGTATTGGTAAAACCGTCAAGTTTTGTTATCACTGAAGTGCAAGAAAAATCTCGCTTACTGGTAAACATGTTAGATTTCGTTGTGGAACATTTTAAATGTTATCTGGATCAGTCTGGATACATACATTGCCTGGCATCGCTGTAATGTATCATATGGGGCACCGCCCAGTTACTATAGATATAGGCGTACGCCGGGTATAGGTAAAATGCGGAATGTGGAATGCAGAAAATTGACGACGGGTATTTTGCGAATATTGATGCGGAATTAGTCCGCAAAATACCCGTTGTTGATTTTCTGCACTCGGCCTTGTATAAAAATGCCGGGACAGTAAAACAGGCAGAGACGCCGGGACAGTCGCGACGCTGTAATAAGTCAAGACCGTCGTCCAGTGTGCAGTTACCACAATCCAAGCCGGGACGACGTTGCCGTGTCGTTGAAGCCGGGACAACAGACAGCCATCTCCACACTTCGGCACAGTTCTGATGTGTCTTGGTGCAGAAGTGTCTTGGGTCCCAAGTGTCTTATTCCCAGTGTCACATGTTTTACTTCTAAGGAACTTTAACAATAAATTGCTCATACATATTTTATGACATTTGTGGATTCCTTGTAGTTTTGTTTTTTGCTGCACCCCCGGTAGGGATGCAAAATATTGGCAATCAGTGTGTCTGTATGTCTGAATATCTGTCTGTCTGCTCACATGTCTCAACAATGACACGTCTAAGCTTTGCGATATTTTCTGAACATGCTAACAGTGGCTGTAGCTCGGTCATTCTCCAATAACAATGAGCTGTGTTACGTATTCTTATCTGGCTTTTTCATGCTTGCACCTACCAGCCTACTTGTCATCCCTCATTAAATATTTTGTGCACTGGGGGCAAAATCTGCTGTGTACAATTGCCTTGTTTTGTATTCAGTATCTCTGTTTTTGCGAGTGTTTTTTTGCGATATGTTTTTAATTTGTCTGATGTAATAAACATAATTTAGCATTCACATTTGCCGTTAACTGACATTAACAGTATTTCTGTTACTGTTGTTTACAGGTCATTGTTAACAAGTGAAACAGACATATCCAGTTGTCGTGCGACATGTTTTATAAGTTCTGTTGCCGTGTGATATAATGTGATCCACATTTTACAGTGGTTTATACATCGATCTGGAGACGAGAACAATCGATGACTTGCAGGGATCGCACGTCTGAGTTTACGGCGACTATAAAGTCTCTGCAGTCTCGTCAGGTATCGTTTGTGTTGATTCTAGACAATAGGTCAGTTTGCTGAATGGTTAACTTGCCGATGGTAAATTTATCCAGTAATTACAACAGGATAGGCAGTAATGGTGCTGTGTTAGTATACATAAGTTGCGTAGAATCGAAATGGTACTAAGTTATTATTGTTCACGAGTCTTGCTAGTTCCGTGACATGGAGGAAAAGCAGACCTGAATCGGAAACTAAATAAGTAACACCAGTGACAAAGTTGTCATTGTGACCCTGAGTGAGGGCTTTCCTGATTACTTTATATTCATCTGCAGCAGTAATATATTTGTATCAGTCACGGTGTATGCATTGTCTAGTATCTAGCACATGTTTTTATAGCACAGTATGTTTGTATTGTAGGGGAATGGCATTATTAAAAGTCAGATTCACACATCCGCTACTAACCACCACAGCAAGTTTATGTCGATTGCCAGGTTTGCTACATCACTGATTTACGTGTATTGCAGGTCTAGTCTACGGTTATTACAACACACTGATACTCGGAGTGCTTCCGTTGTCCAGTATGGCCCTGGGGATGCAAGAATAGGCCTGACCCTTTTCGTGACAGAACACCGCACAAAGCAACAAAGTGTGGCTTTAGCTTTTTTGGTTTATTTTGTGTTAATCATACTTTTTGGTTTATTATAGCATATATGTTTTTTTCATGTTAGGTTTAGTTTCTCCAGTAACATGCTAAGTGATTGGCTGGGATGAACGTTTCTGAAATGACCTCTGTTTTATGTTAAGTGGGACATAAAACCTCAACTCTTTCGGTGCTAAAGACGACACTATGGCTGAATGCCGATGCTGACTAAAGTCATCATTAAGGGGTAGGAATAGGATGCTGTGTTGTCAACAGAGATGGTGACTTATCTCTTATAACTCTGCTGAGCACAGAGTAACTGTGTTGGTTTTGCCAGTCTAGCCAAACTGCCAAACTATGGTGTGAAATCTGGTTAAACGTTTTAAGTTTTGTTGTCCATTCATATATGACGAGTCTTCAGTGCCGCTGACAGACCCGTGTGCCTCTAGCGGGATACAAAACCTTAGCTTAGTACTCATTTTTTGTAGTTAATGTATTATTTAATTGTGGTATGATATAGTTATTGATCGTATGATGTTGTTGCTGAAATAATACAGGAAGATCGGACATGACTTGGCAAATACATTTGCGAAACTTGAAAAGTTAACATTATGTGAGTCAGCTATGTTGTCTGTATTAGATATTGACATATATGTGTATATGTATATGTGTATTTTTTTTTCAGAAAGTGTGTCAGTCTGTCTGTTTCTGTGTTGGTCATAGATGTGCTATGCAAAAATGGCTGCAGCGATTGAGGTGCCGTTTGGGGGCCGACATGTATGGGCCCAAGAAACCATGTTTTAGATAGGAGTCGAGATCACCCAGGGGAGGGGCAGTTTTGTGGGTTGTCCAGCCCACTGTAAAGCATTGGAAATTTTTTTTCTGTTCTTTGCAGCAAACAGGATAACGGCATGACAGCGCGACTGCAGCAGTCGACTGCAGTGCTCCGGACTGGTCTGTGTCATATTACGTTGTCTGCGACTGGTCTATGTGAAAAATCTGTCCTCTTTCCCTGCGATGCGGACTTTTGTCAAAATTCTTTGACCGTATATTCTTTAACGTACCTTCATTTCTGGAGTTGCTCTTTTTTGGATGGGGTTTACCCAAATTAGAACTTTTGGGGAATAATTAGAGAACATCATTGCAAGCTAGAGTCCTTTTTCACCCAAGCAGTACAGTGAAAACTGAAGAGAACTAAAAACGCTGAATGGAGAAATAAAGTTTTAAAAGATGTCGCTCTCCGGATTTGTAATGTGTCCGGGTCTGTAACGTGCCCTGATTCATTAGTTAATTCTGGTGCTATATAAATTTTTTTCTTGCTTACGTAACTTCCTTTTTACGATTTCCTCCTTACATATTTACTTTCTTGCTGACCTATTTCTTTGAGAATAGACCCGTTCTGTTTGCAGGCCAGAGGTCGTAAGAGGCGACCAAACCTGGCTTTAGTTTTTTTGCGTTTATTTTGCATTGTTGTATATTTTGTGACGGAGTACGCATGTTTGCTTTAGTAGTGTTTAGTTTAGTTTTTCAGTACTTAGCCAAGAGATCGGCTGGGTAGAACGTCTCCAAAATGACCTATTTTGTGTCGGGTGTGACGTAAAACCTTAACTCAATCAATAAAAGATGTCGTTGACGTGCGGTTTTGTTTGTAGTGGCTCGGAGGAAGTCGTTGTTTGATGACAAATCGGAGGACATACAGCAGCTTACACTTGTTATCAAGCAAGACATCGGTTCTCTAAATCGTCAAATAGGACAGCTTCAGGAGGTATGTTAATTGTGATAACATAATGTGTGCAGCTTTAACTCTGTCCTGTTATAAGTAACTTTACAGCATCTGGTGGAATAGAAATTTGTATGCTGTTATTCGGCGGCATCGTCTGCACCCTGTGCACAGGGTGGCATAGCACAGTATGGGCGAAGTCTGATATCTATGATTGCCTCATTTCTGTGGTACCGGTATGTAAGTTGTACCACCGTCAGTAGTTGTTGAAGTGTTGGCAATTTATCGGGACTGGAACTAGACTTATGTACTTGTTATATTTCTGATAAGACCAGTATTCAGCATATACCATTATTGTCCTGTAGGTGGTCACTTGGTACGGTGTCATATAGTTGATGATTAGCAAGGTTTTGTTTGGCATGTTTTTAGCTGGCCAAATTGCAAGACGGTCGTCATAGCCGGCATGTACAGTCTCACTCTAACTCCGTTGTCGTTTCTCTCCAGGTTAGTTGTCACTTTTGTCGTTCTGCTTTGTCTTTCGTCTATTAGACTGCGTCTGAGCTGTGATGATTGTCTGGAGGTTAAGAGGGAAAATAATTGGAACTGTACTGTTCTGTACTGTATTGTGTACGACTGTTGTAAAGTAAAGTAAAGTAATCGTCGATTTGTATAGCGCACTGTCGTAAACCACCTCTAATGCGCTGAGGAACGGCACATGTTAGAGGGATCACACCATTTTACCTGCCACCCACACGTTTATCCACAAATAGAATGAACCATCCTGCCTTTACTCCGTAAGCGTTCACCAGATGGCGCCACCTGAGCGAGGTTGCACACCTCCGATTACAGCTCACTACTCATCTATCGACAGTGACACACACACACATGTGAACAGTTCTTAAATTTGCGTGTCGGTATAAGTTTAGATATCGTTATTTTGTGTGTGTTTGTTTAGGTTTGCCATTATGTGTTTTTCATGTTAGCTTAGATCATTTTATTCATGTCTCGCTTGCTTTTGTTGTGTTGGGTCTAGTTTCTTCTGTAGCAAGACAAAAGATTGGCTGGAAAGAATATCTCCAAAACGAGTGGCACGCAGTCTGACACTGCTTAGAATATATATTTCACTTTGGTTGTCTGCAAATTTTTTTCCCAATAAAACATGGCCAAAACTGCAATGAGTATGTATGGAGAAGAGGTCTGTAAATGCAGGTGTTAAGATAAGTAGCTGGATTTGAGGGAGTGTTAATGTGTCACTAAGCAAAACGCTCGTATAGTGTCTTGCAGTGAATGTGATACTCACCTGTTAAGCACTCAGGTATGGCAGGTCTTAATGAGGGATCACAAGTTTTACCAGCCACCCACACGTTTATCCACAAGTGGAATGAGTCATACCTGCCTTTAATCCCCAGCCGCTCAGCATCACCACACTTTGTCCGATTCTCATTTCCCATCCCACTGAGGGTAGGAGACTGAGTTAGCCTGGGTAGCTGGTTACCTGCCTTCAATCCCCAGCCGCTCAGCATCACCACACTTTGTCTGATTCTCATTTTCCATCCCACTGAGGGTAGGAGACTGAGTTAGCCTGGGTAGCTGGTTACATACCAAGGTGGTCACCTATCCCAGTACCAACCAGCCTCGATACCAAACGACTACCAGAGAAGGAAATGCATCTATACAGGTAAAAATCGGCAAAGAGTTCCCATACTCATTACCGAGCGTTGGGCGCAGAGCTGATCCTGGTGTACAGGCGGTCAGCCCGCAGGTGACTATAAGTCATCCACCTGGCGGTAGGCTGCCATTAATTTCTGCCAGGCCTGCGGTTACCTTCCCAGCCGCAGAGCATCACCGCCCTTTGGCTGGTACTCATTTTACCGTCTCACGGAGGGTAGAAGGTTGAGTTGACTCCGGGCATCTATACGAGGTTGTTCAAAAGGGCGTAGCAAAGGACATGTTCTCTTTTTGAACAGCATCTATACAAGGTTGTTCAAAAAGACAAGCATGTCCTTTGCTGAAGCACCACGAGTGAATGAAGAGGAGAAAACCATTTAACTCTGCACTGCATATACAGTATATGGTTGGCGACATGGCGTAGTGGTAACAGCTCAGCTTTTCATCCTTTTGAGGTCGATAAACTGAGTAGTAAGCTGTAATCGGATGTGTGTTTCCTCGCACCATCTGGTGAAAGCTTACGGGCTGAAGGCCTGTGGTGGTTGATTGGAGCGGTGGTGTGTTTGCTAGCTGCATGCCGCGGGTCCAATTGTACGTTAACGCGTGCAGTGGATGACCGCAGTTTGTGCTGCAGCACCATGAGCTCTTGCCAATTAACTGCCACTTCTTACGATTGTACAACGTGGCTGGTCGCGGCATTGCCGCTGTAAGTAGCGCTATAGAAGAAATTTGTGTTGTTTATTTGTGTATAGACACATCTAGCAACGATGTCGAATCAGTTCAAGTCTGTTCTTGAAGTTCGAACAGAGGTATGCACAGAATATCTAACATAGAATGTTTAGAAAGGAATGTCACATTTGGACTTGTTTCCGAGTTTCTTGTGAAATTGTTGACGATGTTATTACTTAGGAAATGGTAGCTAATAAATTGCTCGTCTGAAATTCTGAAATGGTGCAATTATGTATGTAGTATGTGCATTGTAATAGAAGTGTTCGAGTGTTACCTAAATTTGCTAATAACATTAATAATGGATTGTGTTAAGGTTGGCAGAATCATTGGGTCACTTTTATCTCTCGCTAAAACCAAAGTCTAAAACCAAAGCTTAACCCGAATGGCTAAAACCTGGTTTTAGAACGAGTTTAGATTAAGCAAAATCCTGCATACCTGGCATCTCTGCTGGGAAGTCACAGGCTGGCTCGAACACTTACTGTACTCCAGTCGTCGTTTGCCTTTTCAGCGAAAGCGTTTTGTGTTAGTGGACCGACTGTATGGAACTACTTGCCCAATAGTTGTAAATAGGCTGAACTTGTAACCACTTTGAAGTGCAAACATAAATCCGTGCTTCACTAACGTCACCTATTTTAGGTAAATATTGCGGTTGTTTCGAAGTATTAATCGTAACAGTGAAGTCCGAGCTGTTTAACCTGGCCTACGGTGAACGGCCTCCCATCAGTGTTTAGTCATCGCCACAGTGCACTCTGATTTGCTCTCAACGTGCGGCGCTATCTGTGTCTAATAATAATCAGACGGTTTGACCGGTTTTTGACTGGTTCGAATTTGTCGCGACGGGGGCGTGGCTTACGAAATGACCTATAATGTGTCGATTGGGACGTTAAACCTTACAATACCATACTTGACATACGGCGCTATCTGTATCGGTTTTTGACTGGTTTGAATTTGTCACGATGGGGGCGTGGCTTACTGCACGCAGAGTGCGATTGCTAATCATATAAATTTGTAATTGAATTGACTTGAAGCTGATTGACAGCTGCTTGTCTGAATCTGTAGAACATGAAGCATCAGAAATGCCGACGAGATTACTTCTCGCAGCCGACGGCTGTGTCATCATCGTTACCACCGTCAGCTCTCAGTGGCAGTTGTAAGTACAGCGACACTGTAACCTCTTTTAAATCTAGGGTAAAGACTCACCTCTTCTCTCAGGCTTTCTCTCATACTCCTACTTATCACTAGCACACTACCTGGCCCAAGCGCCTCTGAAGTTACGACCCTATGGCGCTATACAAATATGTTTATTATTATTATTATTAGTATCGACCCTTTGTATTGCTAGACCATCTTAACTCTTTCTTCCTATACTGGATAATTTAATATTCATCTAAACCAGTTCCGTTGGCTGATGGCCTTGTTGTGGCCAGATACGGATGTGGCTAAAGTGGTGGTCAGTAATATATAAATAAAATAAATAAATAAATATTGTAGGCTCACACACTCGCAGCAGGAACTGGTCTGCTGGAAATATGACTTGAGCTATTAAAACAGGATTTTTATCATCTGCCCTATTTATAATTTCTAAAGTGACAGTGTAGGTAAATACAATATCACAATGATCACGATTCGTTTTTATTATATAGAATTAAAAACAGTAGTACTCCGTTAAATATTCATCACTGGTCTGCCGAACGAAACCTCACCCACACACCAATTTCACACCGATCATCCAGCAAAAGAAAATAGTCCATGGCAAAAATCGTTTTGTAAGTTTGTATGGACTTGACAAGTTGATAACAGCAGAAGATCAAGGAGGATTGACTTAACGCTTATTTAAACTAACTGCACAGAGTTTTGCATAGAAAGATTTTTAGTTGTTTAATGACTTCAGTTACGAATGATACCTTTAGTAGTGTCTAGATTTCAGCCGGAGTTTGTTTCGTTTTGCTGAATTTATTTAGTCAGAAGTGTTAAGACGAGTGGTTTACTCGTCAGATAGCCGACGTGAAGGTAACAACAGCCTTGCAGTAGTCATGAAGTGGAGAAAGAAAAGTCTGTTGAACAGTTTCCCTTGTTGGCACCAGGAAGCGCAAGCCACACGAACTACACTATATCCAGATGAAAAGTGGACCCCTTCACCGGGTGTCTAACACTCCCGGATATCCTAGACATCTACTGCAATTATTTTCTACTGGAAGTTTGCCAGGTCTCCTGTCAATTTCATGGTGCTATGGCGTTTGTTGCAATTGATATGATGCAGTAATGGATGTCAATGTGATTTTTGCCGTGACATCGCGATGTCACGGCAAAAATAACATCAACTATGTGGCTTGTGTTAAAATATGTACTTAAAATATCTACTGGAAACTCCTGGAAATTACTGGACTTTTGTCTTCATGATTTGCTTCAGTTTTTGCAACAACTTTGTCAAACGGATTATGTGTTATAGTGGGTTCCGTATTATTAATGGATGAGGCCAAAAACGACACAGTTCCGTTACTAAGCAACGGCGGCCAAGATGTGTCTATCAGCATGGATGGTGTCATAGGTGATAAGCAGCGCTATCAGCAACAGCTGCAGCTCATTGACGAACAGGTAAACCATTCTGCATTTTACCTGTAATGAGACAGGTATTGACACACGTGTTAGTGCTGTGGTTTTTAAAGTAAATCTGTCGGTCCTCCTTAGTGACGGGCCGAAATGTTTGCTGGCCGCATCGCGTGCTGCCCTCTTGTGAGTCGTGTTGAGAAAGCTGATGGGACAGATGGACGGATGCCAGACTGTTACATTATGCTTTCCGCTAGACGTGGCCAGTGCAGTAATTGGGGCTGTTAATGATTAGGGATTTACTTGATGATTTCTTTCAATAATTGATTCATTTATTCAGTAGCAGACACAAAGTCCGTGATAATTAATAACAGACACAAAGTCCATTAATGATTAAAACAACTGACAACATTTGAATTCAGTAATCCTCTTAAGATCACACTGTTGCCAATTTGTCGTGTTATTCTAAGTCATATTAACAGCTTTTGAACCATAGTTATTGTTCAGTTCACACACTCGGTAAATTTCGACCGTCTTTGATACATAGTAATTTCTTCACTCTCTGGTAATGCATGAAGAGGGGTCCATTTTGATTGTCAACAGTAATAACGTATGACAGTTCCCGTGCAGTTAAACGCCAAATTCATTGGCTTCAATAAGTAAGCAAGGAATTGGGACGTTATTGGAAATTCAGTCGATAACAGAAAATTAATCGCCAAAGCATTCATAGTGATTACCTGGAAGATTAATCGTTTGTATATCCCGCCCTGATAATAACCATATGAGTCGACCTGCGAATGCTACAAGCTAACCAGGGTTTGGCTGATAAGTGACAGTTAACTCAGTATTTATGGTCAATCAATCAATCAATCATTTGTTAACGGCGCCGTAATTCAAAGCTATGCTGCATTGAGTCAGAGGCTCGGGAGTACGGGTAGTCATCAGTCAAACGAAAGCACAAACAGATCTGAGTCTTGAGACGCCGAGCAAACTGTAGAGATGATGTCGCAGAACGTATAGTCACTGGGAGATTGTTCCAAATCTTAACTGCTGCGGCAGAGAAAGCACGATCACTTGCCTTGGTAGATGTAGTTTGTCTCTTTAACAAGCCAGCACTTGACGACCGCAACTGACGAGTCGGTGTGTAGTTGTGTAGCATGGCAGACAGGTAAATAGGTATGGTGTGGTCTCATTAATGTGATGATGGTTCCTGCCAGGACTCGTATATCAGAAGTCGGTCAGAGGCTATGATGAATATTGAACAGACGATCGTGGAGTTGGGAACCATCTTTCAGCAGCTGGCACACATGGTGAAGGAGCAAGAGGAAATGGTTCAGAGGTAACTCACCTGCCTGTCTTAGCTCACCTGTCTATTAGACTGCAACGAGGACGAACCTAGGTGTGCATTTCTTTCATTTGCATGGCCACATGTTTGAGGTTTATATTGAGCATTTTTCTATAGGATACAAATGGCATAGAATGTGGGATACTTACAAACGATGGGGTTTGGACAAGACGAAAAATACCCGTTCCAATGAATATTTATTATGATGGTGTGCGATTTTTACCACCATAGTGGGGGAGTATGACTTTCATACTGACCCCATGTGGCTTTACACCTGCATATGATTTAAATTGATACTAGTGCGAATTCTGCTTGTTTGATTTATTATTTTGTTTTAGTTTCGGTTCTAATTTTACAAATGTTCTTCGGTTTTAGTTTCATTTTAGTTATCATAAATTTTTGTTATAGTTTTAGTTTTATCGATATTCTTTAGTTTTAGTTTTAGATTTCAAGTAATTTTTTGTTTGAGTGGTCGTTTTTATAATTTTTAGAATTTATATACACACTTTTTTTAACATCAGTTTTAGTTGCCGAGAAGAAGAATAAAGCAAAATGTATCATCGACGTTGTGATGACATTTGACAATCTGACTAAACAGTCTTCTCTTCACGAATGCAGTGCCATCTGTAGGGCTCCATACGGGCTCCGAGTCGCTAATACACCATGATATGTGCATTGATTTCTGAGCGGATGTTGACCACTTATGTGGGTAAACTGTCCGCTACAATGTCAGCCAACTAGGCCAACTCAGCCTTTCATCCTTTCGAAGTTCATAAATGGGTAGTGAGCTGTAATCGGATGTGCGCTACCTCGCTCGGGTGGTGCCGTCTGGTGAATGCTTACAGAGTAAAGGCAGGATGGTTCATTCCATTCGTGGATAAACATGTGGGTGGCAGGTAGAACTGTGTGATCCCACTAACTCGTGCCATTCCTGAGCGCATTAGAGGTGGTTTTTGACAATTTGCTATACAAATCGACGTTTACTTACTACTACGTTGTGCAAGTGATGTGGTCAAAACTAAACATACTGATTGTATTTTATTTCATTTCTGTGGCGTGTAGGATTGACGCAAACGTGGACGATGCACACATCAGCATTGAAGCAGCGCACACCGAACTTGTAAAGTATTTCCAGTCGGTGACGTCAAATCGCTGGCTGATGATAAAGATTTTCGGCATTCTCATCCTGTTCTTTATCATTTTCGTTGTGTTTATCGTCTGATAGCGGCTCATTCGGTCGGCCGTGGCCTTACTTCGTCACTTAGGTCTATTGTTGTCCGTGTCACATAGTAACTGCTTAATGTTTATTGTTTGCCAGAGTTTAAATGTTTGTCGCGTTATGCAGTCAACGTGAACATGTCTTGGCTGTTAGTGCCCCCCATCGCATTGTAAACACAGGTGGACGCTCGGTGTGATAAACTGGTGACAGTCAGGTCATACTAAGCTGACAACACGTGCGATGATTGACTGAGCCTTACAGAAGGTCGTTGAACTGCATGGCATTGGCTGATTTTGCATGGAACATTATGAGAGATTGAAGATAAAACCCCTATAATGAGTTACAATCAAGTGAGATGGTTGTAGAAATTGTATTTCGTGGTTATTTGGTCTTGTAATTGGGAACGAACTTACTGGTAGGTTTATGTATTCTAGTCTTGCAGTAGGAATGTATTATGTTCACAGAGTTAAATATTTACTTTAGTTTTCAGTCATACAAATTATATCGATACTGGATACATGTTATCTCACTTTTTTATAAATTAGGTCGAGTCTTTTATAGTAAACTTCACATGATCTTTATGAAAGATATGGGACTTTGCCTCGGATATTGTTTACTATGTTAGTAATGTGTGGATATCATTAACTGTGTTAGTAATATATGTAAGTTTATTTCGTTAGCTGAAAGGTGTTCTCAGTCGTACACCCAGCTGAAATATAATAAATTTTATTTAAAAGTCTAGTTTATATCATAAACTGAAATTTCTAAATAGGATATCTAACTAAAAATTGTACTTCCCCAAACAAGTAATTTACCCATATACAGTCATATTTATTCATTTTTGTAAATAATATGACATTAATATATTAATAGGCTGGTCTATATTAAAT
>Ga0209780_1002869_pt1 | contig 12540 bp, 8 predicted proteins | sample WorMetexBAHAMAS2_FD_187384 | JGI IMG/M metagenome (GOLD analysis project Ga0209780, IMG submission 187384) | Marine gutless worms symbiont microbial communities from Max Planck institute for Marine Microbiology, Germany - Inanidrilus exumae... | ecosystem: Host-associated > Annelida > Digestive... | reverse complement strand
CTTACTCAGGTTCATGCAGCGAGTGTCGCATGCTGAAACTTTATCGGCTTTATTTGTTGTGTGATGATTTATTTCTGCATCAAGTTCTAACTCAGACATGATAACACACACACACACACACACACACATACTCTCTCTCTCTCTCTCTCTGTCATTTGTATGCCTTCGAACTCAACATTGTCGGCGATGGCGTTATGTTTCCAGGCTGTCCTGTTGTCCCATTCATTTGTCCATTCGTCCTGACAGATATTGTTACCACGATATGTCATGAATGCTGTCACCAGTTTTGACAAAACTGACAGGGAATATTCACTAGCTCCTACTGATGTCCTGATTAGATTCTGAAGGTCAAAACTCAAGGTCACAGCAGGCCATCAAGGTCAAATTTTGTGAACACCATGTCTCATGAACTACTTGAGCAATCTCGATGAAACTGACAGAGGATAACCACTAATCTTTACTGACCCCGCGTGGGGCCGGGGTACCCCCTTCTGCCTTTGCTCCTCCTTTGTCCATTCACTTCCTCATCTTTTGCTCTTTATTACCTTTTCCCTTTTTCCTTTTCTCATCCACTTTACTTATTTTCTTCTACTGTCCATCTGATCCCTTTCTACCAGAATAGTCCCACTCAGTTTCCAGGCATGAGGTCGTAGAAGGCGACCGAACCTGGGTTTAGTTTGTTTTGTGTTATGATTATGTTATCTGTATAGCTTAGTTAAGATTTATTCTCATATTTTGTTGTATTTGGTTTAGTTTAGTCTTGCGGTGTGATAGTTGTCTTATGCCTGTTGTAGGCGCTGGCGTAATAATTTAAATGAGCCTCTCGATCCCTTTCCCTTTTAGGTGGTTGCTGAACAAAAAGGCGGCCAGGGTTGAGGTTAATATATCGCTGGCCTTCCTTCACTGGTTAGAGATGGCTCTCCACCCCTGAACTTTTGTCTCTGATATAGCCATATTTGTGCTGAAAGGGAACGTTAAACTCGAACTAACTAATCTTTACTGATGACCTGGTTAGATTTTGGAGGTCAAAGGTCAAAGATCAAGGTCACAGCAGACAATCAAGGTGGCGAAGGCATCCACTTCGACACTGGGGTGTTGAAGTCCATCTTCTGGCTGTTCAACTACCCTGCTTTTCCAGGTGGGGCTGGGTCCCTCAAAGAAAACTTCTGGGAATAATTGGAGCAGATTTTTGTTGGCCAGCTACCCTTTTTGTCGGCAAACCGTGTCAAAGAAGATAACAGAATAACAAAATAGTAACAAACTGTAGCAGAAGTAAGTGATAGCATGGTGTCGCAATAGGTAGGACGTTGGACTAGTGATCTCAAGGTTGCCTGTTTGATTGCCAGCCGTTCCACAGTCATGCAACGACCCAAAGCATGTCGTTGACGTGCATTTGCCTCTGTTCACCAAGCAGTATAAATTGGTTCTGACCATGAAGGTAGCGACACTCTTAAGCTGGGTAGGTATCCTTGAGCCTGACAGAAAGTAGTGGCAGCCAACTGTGGGTTTATGACTAGCATCGCTCGAGGGCTGATTGACATCAGCGCTGGCCCTTATAGTCTTTGGGGACTCTGGGAGTAGCTTTGCTTTTTATCGTTATCAGAAATGACTCATCCATTACTATTAGCCACATACTTTCACTAACAAAAACATTATGTAATTCTGATGACTATAGTTTTTGTGTTCTGTGTGCTTGTCGCTAGCGTGAGCAACTGTGTAATTATTACGGAGAAGACATGAGTAGCTGTGAGAATCGACTGTCAACTGTGATGACTGTCGTGTGATGTGGAAGGATACCATTAATGATGATGCTGACATGGGTGACGTGGGTTACGGCGATGACAACATGATGGATGACTATCGACAGTCGGCTGATGGGTCGGACATCGAACATGATGTTGCTGTGGAGGATTACGTCATAGAGGAACAAGATGACTTTGATGTAAACATTCGATCATTATTTTAGCCATTCATAATTATTGTCAGATCATTTCCAGGCCGAGCATCGCAAAATCTGACCAAATCTGGCTTTAGTTTGTTTCATGTTCATTTTGTGTTATAGTGTGTTTGAGTTTGTTGATACGTATCTGCTTTTGCAGTGTTAGGTTTAATTTTTTCATTACCATGCTAAGTGACTGGCTGGGAAGAATGTCTCTGAAATGACCCATTTTTGTGCCGAGTGAGACGTAACCTGAACTCAGTTAACCATGTCGTGTTTAAACTTACGAATACATTCGTGACCGAAAGTGAATTTTTTGTTGTTTTTTTTATACAGACTGAGCTTTAGAAAACGTTAAAGCTAATTGTATAATTATTCAGCTCGAATATTGTATTCACTTTACGGCGCCTTTTGGCAGTGTTCACGCGTTTGGCTATGCCTCCGCCGAAAGTGAACCGATTTGGATGAAATCTGGAGAACTCTTGAGTACATTGTCGGGGGCTGGCCCTGGCAGATTTTGGGCGCGATCCGCACCGTTGCAACAGCTGGCGAGCCAGGCAAATTTTTTTGTCATGTAAGCAACTCACAATTTCGCTGATTTCCCACCTGCTAAATTTCGTGAAATTTGAACACAACACGTCGATCAGTGTCTCAATGAAAACTTTTCAGAACAGAATTTTTAATATTTTACCGTAAGGGGTCGTTTATCCAAAAAATGCAAAAAAATCTCAAGACATGTTTTTACCATTGGAATCAATTCAGAGTCATTCCCCTGGCCTGTACGCTCCATACAAGAAACCTCCCCAAATTTTCTGCGATGTCTGATGCTGGTTGACAACACGGCAGATAACACTGACATCACGCAGTCACAGACAGCCAATCACCATCGACTATTGGAGTCACGTGACACTAGGCATCATCGAATGCAGGAATTAAGCAGCTTGTGCACAGATAGTCGAGTGCTTCGAGATGAATAGTGTATTGCGGGCATTCCATTTCCTAGCAAAAGAACAGTCCTTTTTATGTTTCATTTAATCTGTTTCAGGTTTAAAATAAAAAAAAGTTTATTTTATATTTCTACACTGGGATGCTATAGAAGTCCAATCTTGTACAATGTACGTCTATCATTATGTTGAAATTATAGATATGTTTAATGTAGTAACCTGTGTTTAAAGAAATAACTGTACATGTATATCTCTCACCCGTGAGCCGTTTTGAACTTGCTGAAAGTATTGTCACACTTTTTCACTCCATGTGTGATCCGTTGAATAGCACCATGCCCAGTGACCTTGAGTGACTGTGAACATTGTTTGCCCATCTTAAACATTTATGAATCCCATCCTGCATCTTGAAAAACATTGCATATACTAGATGGGATGCACTTAACTAATGAATAAAAATAGTATGTGAACTGTTATCTCAGTTGTCGTAACTGAAGTTAAGGACTGTTGTAGGTCAAAGACGTGGTTACTTCAGACGACTACTAGGAAGTGATATCTGCCTATGCTATTGAGTAGCACAGTTTCAAATTATCTTTAGTGACTTTCAAGATCATTTCACCCGTTGCGAATTTCTTTATACAGTTATGCAGTAATTTGCTACACTGTTGTGGATGGGGATGACAGTTCCACAGACTACCATTATGATGGCTTGTGTGGCCTGAAATTAACTAGCTTATTATTCGACACAGAGCATTGTGCTCTGCAACACCTCAGCATCTTGTTCAAAGTCGACCGTTGTGGCTGAATGCAGCTGCGCTGGTGTACTTTGCAGATAACTGGCGAGATAGAAAGAAGTGACATTCCATTTGAAGGTGAAGAGAGTTACGAGGGTGAACTGAGTGAAGTGGTGAGTCAAGACAGGGACCACGACGTCAGTGATGACCTCAGCACTGCCGGTCAGTTGTACTGGGTACTGCTATTGGTCAGTTAGTAAAAATATTTTTCCGTTGTAAATATACCGTATATACTTGCGTATAAGCCGACAATTTTTGGCTCAATTTTTACGTTCAAGTTGTGGGGGTCGGCTTATACGCGGGTCATGCCACACAGCCAGAGTCGACAGTCAGCATGACGGCTATCTGTCAGCGACGCTCACCGTGTGTGTGTGCCGTTCATGGCGTGGACCATTAGTAGGTCACTAGGGCTACGTGGATGCCTGGGGAGAGCACGTCGGCGGGGTTCTGAATGACCACACACAGACTTATAATCAGATGCGCTTAGCATGATAAACGTGGTACGGAGACGGTGTAGACAAGCTACTGAGGAGAACTTAAGCGTCTTCTCCTAAACCTGAATGTGCCTTGCCATCTGCAAGGGAATTCAGGCAAGGCAATAAAACTTTACCTCAACAAAGCCCTGCATTCAGTTCTTAACTGAGGGTGCTCGCTAACATATAATAATCATAAAATGGTTGTGTGTGCGCGTGTGTGTGGGTGTGCTGAGCATGATAAACGTTTCGGTATGTGATTCAGACAGCTGATGTAAAGTGAGTGCAACGTCCTTTCTCACAGATAATAACCCTGGAGCTAGGCTCGAACATACGTAAGACGTAGATAGACTCCTTGTATGCCATAGATATCTATATAACCGTTTCCGCATGCGGCCAGATTAAGCATCTACTCATGCGGCATATAGGATGATGATTTGATGAGGCCGATGAGTGCTTTGAGTTACTTTCACTGCTTTGACATTTTTGATTGGGTAAAAGTGAGGGCATCTGTCAGTCCTGTTTTTTCATTTCTGTGCTGTGCGCTAGATTAAGCTGGCCATCTCATCAGCTTTTGAGCACATGTTAATCTACCGTATCGTATCTGTCATGTTAAAACCAGCGCCAATGATTCCCAACGGTTTTCTGTCAGAACCAATGAAAAAAGAGTCGAGCAGACACCTGGCTAACCGAGATTTGCCTGGAAAGTGGGTAACTAACATTCACACACAAAAAGGCGCTGCTAAAACAGTTCTATGTGTGAAGGATCAGCACGTCGTGTTTGTAATTTCCGCTGTTGTATGGTACACTGCTGCCGGTGTGTTGCTCATGTGCAGATGATGGTACGGAGCGTGGTGGCAGTGTGCAGCATTCTAGTGCAGCGCCGACTGATGATGAACCTGAAGACTTACATTCAGCAGCAGCATTTACGTCAACTGTAGAACCACAGCAGACCACTGCAAACCGGCAGTCAGGTCACATATGGCAGTAATGATGAATGACGGCCCATTTGATGGCCCTTTATTCACACTTTATGCTGGCCATGTCTAGTTGAAAGCGTAATTTTTTGGTCTGGTGTCCATTCGTTCGTCTGTCTGTCCTGTCTTTTTTCTATGTTAATAGGGTGCAAGTGCATCTTTTTTCTAACCTTCATAAGGCATGTGGCGCATACACTACGTGACTCACCAGGGGGCAGCACACGGCGTGGGGCAAGCATACATTTCCGTCGACGTATAAGGAGGATGAACGGTCTGTTATGCTTGTATTCATAGTATTAATACATTCAAACATTCACTCACTCACTTTCTTTTTGTGGAGATATTTTGATGTCTTTAATTTCCTCCATTTACTACGGTCTGCATCCTCTTCCGTGTTTAGTTGTTGAGTCCAACAGCATTTTTGTCTAAGGTTTCTTTGGTCTGCTTCTGGATCTTACACCCTGCAAGTTGTAATCAATACATTGATGATGGATGATAACAGCATCTTAAAAACATAAACTACTATGCTGTCTTCTGTGGTGAAAAGTCAGCTTGTTGAAATTTTGGTTTTCAGTATTGTTGCACCCATACTTTTTTGAAATTTTGATTCAGATTGATAGTGTCCTAGGAGCCATGCGAGAGAACAATACTGTCCTTTTTCTGAACCGAGTATAGTATACTCTGGTATGAATATTTACCTCCACCACTTGTTGGTGTGGTAATGTTTTGACCTATGTCTGTTTGTCTGTTTGTTTGTTTATTAGGAGGGTAACTCAAAAAGTTACAAGTGGATTTCCATAAAATTTGTGGAATGGGTACATTGTGGACCAGAGAAGAGTTGATTAAACTTTGGTTGTGGGTTAGGGTTAACATTTGCACACCTGCTGCTCGCCAGTAACGACACTGTGGCAGAAGGTATGCACCCTGATGAGTGATGTCTAGTTGTTTGTTATGCACGCCAACGGAAGTTGCAATGTAGGTTTTACGCTGCTTTTTGTCTGTTTTTCCACACGATATCTTAAAAACCGATACACATAGGATCAGCGAACTTGGCATGGACATGTTCCATGATGAATCCTGGAAACCCGTTTATTTTGGGGTAAAAATGTTTGGATCAAAGTCACGAGTTACAAAAGCCATTGCCAGCATGTACTTTTGCACTCTTGTGAGTGCTGGCTTCTAGTTTTCAGGGCAATGTACGTATTATATCCCTGTCCATGTGGTTGATTGTCAGTATCTGTTAAAGTACTCATAGAAATTGTTCTGTTCTGTTATCAGTGGCTACATCGGTGTTGGCTTCAGCTGCGGTGAGATTCAGTCAGAGTGCCACTGAGCCACAGATGCCGACCAGCTCTCAGCAGCAGCAGCCAAGACACGTGACTGCATCTGTGTCCACAACACGCCATCCGCACATTACTGGACCACAAGTGACTGCCGCCAGTCGCGCACAGCTGATACCTTTCATCTTGGGAGTGAGTAGTGTCACTGGCATGCTGTCACTGCTGGAAACAAGGTGTCCCCTAACGGGACGTAACACTACTGGCCCGCCGTGCAGTGTTACCATGGAGCTATAATTAGACTGGAGGCGGCATGATGTCATCGCCTGGCCTGTGCGAGTGAAGCTTCTTGCAGGCCCGCCACAGAGTGCTACAGACGATGATGACAGACGATGACGACAGACGATGACGACAAATGCCAGAGATCAAAACAGTACTGGCCCCCCTACAGTGTGTGTAGGCGGGCCAGTAGTAATAATCTGAATTATTCGACGCAGCTGATGAGTGATTCAGCATAACATTCAGGGTGGCACAATAAAACCGGGCCAATAACCATTGCTAATCCCATAGGTGATTCTATACTCTTGCCTATAACTTTATTAATTCTAAAACAATTTTCCAAATTCTTTCACAGTGTGACTTGCCCCCTCCCTCCAATAGACAGCATTAGAGCTGTGATGATTGTCTGACGTTTAGGAGAGAAAATAATCAGAACTGTTCTGTGCTGTATTGTGTACGACAGTTGTGCACAGTGATATGCACACACATGAACAGTTCTTAAATTTGTGTTGGTTTAAGTTTATATTTCGTTTTTGCATTGGTGTAGGTTTACTATTTACATGTTTTTGTGTTATCTTAGATCAGTTTATTCCTGTGTTGCTTGCTTTTGTTGTGATGGGTTTAATTTCTTCATTAATTTAATTAATTAATTTAATTAAAGCTCTTCCCAGCCAAGAGATTGGCTGGGAAGAACATGTCCGAAATGACCTGTGTTCTGTTAGTTAGTTAGAAACGTACAGATTAACGTGGCATGAACAAAAGTGCTTCTGGGACACGGTACACGAACTAGAATTATGGGAACGACTTAGTGAAAAGAAATGTCTTTAATTGTCTTTTGAAGGAAGCCAGGGAAGTAGCTGTAGTGACACTGGTTGGAAGACTGTTCCACGCACGAGCAGCCATCACACGGGAAAGAGCGGTCGATTGGGACGTAAATCCTTAACTCAGTCAATCACCACGTGACTCAGCAGCAGTAAATTTGCAGCAATGTTGTTATTAAGTGCCACACTGCACTGTCTTCTGAAATATATGACACCATTCTGAGGCACATTTGCCAAAAGCCTTTTGTACTGCACCTAGTATTTTTGGTTCAACATTGGCTTTGGCAGTTAACTGTAGGTGTCGTAACTGCAAAATGAAAAGATTTTAGTCTTCCAACACGTCATGTCTATTCAGCACCGTATTTTAATCAGCCGATTTATTGCTGCGAGCTGTTTCAGCTTAGCGTGTTAGAACATCATTATGCAATTACAGGGTGAAACTGGAAGTGGCTATGAGTTTGGTGATGACGGTATTGTACCAAGCACACCTATACTGCAGGTTCCACAAAGATCTGATGGCTTTGCTGAAGCCGTCTCGTGAGTAGCTCTTAAATTTCCATTGTTATTCTTGGTTTTTATTTCTGTGTGATATCTTTGTCTCTTTGGCATTATTTTCCAGTTCATTCAGCTTATGGTGATATCATCTTTGCCAATCTTGAATTTGTCATGCATGCCCCAACTGGCAGATGCAACGGATCGAGCAATGTATCCGCATAACTCCATCGGAAATTTGGAACTAGTGGCCAACGACCGTAACAGATCGATCGAGCACAGTAGGTGTGAGTGTGGATCGCTAGTTGTGGATAAATCTGAAATTAAATCCTGGTTACCATATCCTAAGTCTATCAAATATTATGTCTCCATTCAGTCCAAGCAAATCGCGATTGTGAATCCTAGGAAGGCAGATCTTGTTCCACAGTTCAAATCCCAAATCAAATTACAGATTATCTCAAGCAATGAACAAATGTTAATTTTTATATAGATTTTTGTTAATCTGAGCGCATGGGGATGAGGAGTTTTGCAGTCGCAGGTCCATTCATCTGGAACAGTTTACCAGCTGCCCTGCGAACCGCAACTCCTCCCCATTGACGTTCGCTTGACATCTGAAGGCCCACCTGTTCGGCTGATCGACAGCGCGTCTGAGGACCATTTATGATGTTATGATGCACTCTATGAATCTAATCATCATCATCATCATTAATACATTCTAGAGAACTGTTGTTTTTTGTGAAACTGTGTGGAGCATTAGGCCTAAGCAGTACAGTTCTGCAGTGAAATCTAATGTGAATATTACACAACCATAGCGGTCTGTATTTGAGTGTTGTGTATTGCAATGGCATTTAGTACCTTCACACAGTTTGTTGCTCGAATGTCCTTCGACCAGATCAGATATTTGTTTCTGCGAGTGGAATAAAATCTCAGTGCTATTTGAGTTAAATCACGTCTTAACATAGAGTGAATTGCAGAGTGATGCAAATCACAATTTAAGTTGAATTATGATTCAATTTTTGACCACTCCGTTGTATGCCGGCTTCTAGAGTGGCAACGTTTTTTTTTCAATACTGACCAAAACTCAGTGTTCTCATGGCCAGCAAAGATGTCAATGAATTGTTACTGGTATCAACTGATTGGAAATTCTTGTTTAAATTTTCACTGATTGATGTATGTCCGTAGTTCGCCGCAGGTTCGTTGTGAAAGCTTTATGTTTTCTGCTTCAAACGATTTGCTTCCTCACTCGCAGCTCGCACATCAAGAAGGTAGCTGATGCCATTGAATCATATTTGTTAAGTTATTGTCACTAACTGTGATTAGAAACATTGATGCTTAACAGTTTTGGTTAGCATCCAATTTCTTAGGCATTATTTTGAGCATGAAGCAACAGTATTTTGGACATTCTTCAATACAATTACAACAACAACAACTGTTTTATGGCCGTTATATTGGTCAGTCCACCTGCTCATGTGGCCCAGTGGTCAGTGCACTCGGCGGCCATGTGCAGTAGTGGCTGAGGTTCGCGCCTCAGCCCAGGTGCGTTTGCCTACCAAAGAATTATTTCTAATAATTTCTATGCCCATCATGAACAGGGAGATAATCCCGGGCAAGTAAGAGGGTTCGACGGTATCCTCTATAAACTGTGATCGTTGCTGATGCCTTGATTAGCAGCGTCAAGGTGTCAGCTGCGCTGACGTGAGAGCCGAAGCAGACAGATATGGCTAAGTCCCCTGGCTAGGCGCTGAAGCAGTGTCAGTCAGGTGGCCAGGCGCTGAAGAAGTGCTGGTCAGGGCTGGCACTGAATAAGTGTCAGTCAGGGCTTAGCCAGACAGTAGGCCACGCCTAGAGGGGGCGCGCTTAGAAATACCTGACAAGCTGCTCATGCCTACTGTTCCTTCCTCCACCCAACACAACGCGCGCGCACACCACACACACCTACCAATTCCCTTCCTCTCCCTGGCTGGTGCATTGGACTGATATAAAGGTCGCAGTGCTGGTGTCCAGAGTAGGCTGGACCCGTGCCCGCAAAGAACAAACAAACAGGTCAATCCATGTTAGTTGGCACCATTAGTTAAGAACTGGAAGATTCTGTCGGAGCAAAGGTTTACAGCCTATGTATGCTTGCTGACTACAACCTAGCTTATATGGATTAGGAAGGAGACTAAATTAGAGTTTCCTCAACATGGTTACCTATGTCATCTCTGTACTGTACACCATACATCCTTCCATGTAAGTGGTGATTAAAACTGACATGTCTCCAATCTAAGTAGTTATTGATGTGGAAGATCTTGAGTGGCCGTGTTGGATTATATTGTGATACGGAGCCAGATTTTCGAAAAATTTTAAGATTATTTTAAGACTGTTGTAAGATTATCTCAAGTTTGTGGTTTATTGTAATTTCAGAGGCCCATTTTAAACAGATTTTTCTTAAACTTTTCATATGATAGTTATATATTTACATATACAACTTTATCTTATCTCAAGCTTTCTGAAAGTCGACATGTTAAAATCATATTAATATGTCTTCAGATTGTCTTAAGATGTTTTAAAAATGGCCATTCGGAGTTATCATCAACTGAGGCTGAAGAGACTGCTTGCTACTAGAATGAGTAGAAGAAATAAGCATCAGCAGCATGATTCTTAGACAGATAGATGGTATTGCAGTATAGCAATGACTCCTTCTTAGATGTATATCAGCAGCTTCTGTCACAGTTGTTGACAGATTCATATCAAAACATACACGATTTGTTATCAACATCAGTGGATTCACTTATCCCAAATTGTGTTTTTTCTTGTGTGGCTTAGTGGTATTGATGGTGAACCATGGGGCATAATTTTAAGACTGTTGTAAGATTATCTTAAGTTTGTGGTTTATTGTGGTGTTTATTGTGATAAAAGGCATGGAGACCACACCATACTCTCACCCCTTCACTAATCAGATGGAAATTTGACACACGAGAATGAATCTGTAATGCACTCAATTGTTCTCTTCTGTGCCATATTTCACATTGACTGGTGCGTCCTGTCCTGTTGCCCCTTAGGGGGCAAGAAACCCCAAATTTTACCGCATTTTGAAATTGGCGCCATTAGCCATGCAGAGAAAAAGTTGAACCTGCTTGCAGAACCACATTGGTTACAGTATCTATCTACAGATTCATGCTGTAGTTGGCTAATTGCCTTGCATCCTGTCAGTCAGCTTATTGAGTTACGGTGATTCGCTTGTGTGACAGGAGTCGGTGTGGATGTAACTCGCATGGACTTGTCTCAGTTCGATGAAAGGGCATCGTCCGCAGGTCGCAGCATTCCCACCACACCTCACTCTCCGTCTCCGCCGGACATCATCGGTACTGCTGGCAGTCTGGAAGAACTGGAACAAGCACAGCCGTTTATAGAAGCAACCGAAGGTGCCGATGTCGTGCCAGCTGCGGAAGCCACTCACAGGTGACTTTTCTGATTACTGGCATGCAACTCGATTGTAGCTGAGAGATATTGGGAATCTGATGTGTGTAGTGTTTAATGGATGCAGAAACTTTAGGAGTCATTAGCGAATAAGCAGTCTGTCACAGTAATAAAATGAGATCGGCTGTCTGACACAGCAGAGTTAGCCCCCACTTCCGCAGGTTCACATTGTTTACGTAGCTAGGTGCCATTTTCCACTATAAATAGTCACAAGGCCATACCATCGAATTGTAACCCTTTGTGTCGGCGAATGCGCTCGTCTGCCGTGGCGGACGGCTGGAGTGTACATGAAAACTGTATCAGCCAGTCGATTGGCTGCTGGAGATTTGTGCAAACATGCTACGGCAATCCTTGCCAATGCCATTGTTTTGTACTGGCCCGCTTACACATAATGTAGGGGGCCAGACTAGTAACGGTTGCTGGCGTCTGTCGTCGTCATCTGTCATCGTCTGTAACACCGGCGATATGCAACGTAACTTACCAGGGGGCAGCACGCGACGGCGGGCAGAAGTGTTATGTACCGTTAGGGCGGCACCTTGTTTTAGCTAATTTCTATTAAATAGAAACCTCGATCTCCGAACAAACTACACCAGTATGTTGCCATCGATGTGTTGCACTAACATAAGCAACTGGCATAGTAATAATCAAACGGTTTACACAGCCAAACGGTTGACAGGGCAAATGATATTGGTCGGAGTCAGTTGCATGACTTGCTCTGTTTCTCACTTTGCTGTATGTTGAATATCATTCATGCATCAGTCAGTGTCATCCCATCGTTGATTGAGCATGCTCAATATTGTTAACACTCATTAATTGTGTTTGTCCGAAATGTGTGGCGTAGCTTTTCTGAGCCTGGTGTCAGTGGATCTGGGGAAATTCTTGCTGTATCCAGTCCAGTGATTAGTGTCGAAGAAGCTGAACCGGTTGAAGATGTTCCAGCAGATCGATCACGGATGAGGATTCCACCCGCTCAGGAAGAACAGCCTTCAACCAGCTCCGGAGTTCAGATAGACAGAGCATCACAGCAGACGCATGAAGTCTCTCATGGTTTGTATGTTTATCATCATATTGTTGCTAGCCCCTAGTAA
>Ga0209780_1002868_pt1 | contig 12540 bp, 9 predicted proteins | sample WorMetexBAHAMAS2_FD_187384 | JGI IMG/M metagenome (GOLD analysis project Ga0209780, IMG submission 187384) | Marine gutless worms symbiont microbial communities from Max Planck institute for Marine Microbiology, Germany - Inanidrilus exumae... | ecosystem: Host-associated > Annelida > Digestive... | reverse complement strand
GTAAGAGATAGAAGGAAAAGGAATGAGAAAGAGAATGGGAAAATAGTAAGGAAAAGAAATGGAAGGGAATGATTAAGGGAACTTGGGGAAGAGAGAAGAATTCTGAAGGCAATAGAGGAAGGGCAAACGAGGATTGGAAAATGTTTTGGAAGGTATTATTGAGAGAAGGAAATGGTACAGAAGGGCGGGAATGGGATGGCCCGAACTCAACGTCTATTTGTCTTATATCCTGTCTTATGTCTATTTGTTTTTTATTTTATAAGATATTTAACCGAAAGCGTCTGTCTGTGTTTCTTTCAAACTCTTTGTTTCTTATGCACGGCCACAGGTTTGAGTAGACCTGGAACAATTTTGGTACGTGGAATCCTTATAGTCCTACCCCCGGATGACCATTTAGCAAGCGCCGCTCGAGCGCGCGAGCTCGCGCTCCGCTAGCCGTCCGTACGCTGCTGCAAATCAGTGGCCCGTGGCCGATCGTAGACATCTGACTAGCGGGGCGCGAAACTAGCGCCGTCGAGAAATTCGGAACTAGCGGGCCGCAAGCGCATCGGATCGAGAGCCGTAGACGCGAGATGTGACCCAGCGACGTACGCGCGAGAATGGAGCGCTAGTTGCACAATATAGCAACTGTTTGGGATGCTGCAGGAACGAAGTGATGCATGAAGATGCACCCGACGACAAGAATGAGATGGGAGGACGTCACGCGATGATGCAGTCGCTACTCGACGATCCCGTCCAGCCAGGTCAAGACAACGCAACCTCCGCAGCCGGCACGGCAGGTTCCGACGGCAGTGGCGGCGCGGGTTCCGGCCTGCCACAGGTCGTCTAGCACGGAGAAGTCCGGAAGACAGGGACGGATCTAGGACTCGCTGGTGGCGATAATCGTGGTTCGGATTTACGTGGGGCGAGAGCACCACTAATGGTCCGCGGACATGTTTCACCGGGAAAGTAAAATTTAAAAACCAGAAAGCGGGGCAAAGCCCAACGTGCAGCCTGCCCGGCATGCTCAAACGCGACGGTACATTTCTTCTTTACCTACAGACTGGCTATGCTACTGCCACCTAGCGAATGACCTGTAAAAATCAGCACACAGCATATTTTAGCTCACGTGGACTCATCACCCATAAAACTGAGCCACAAGATCTCAGAGGTTACTGGATTATAGTTCACCAAATTTGTAGTCGTAGTAATTTTTCATGGATGATGTCAACGCAACAGTCCGCGTTGCGATCCGTCCGCCCGTTGTCGAATGAGAGGGGCGACATTTAAAAAAAGGAAGTTACAGCGGCAAAACGTAAGCCCGCGGCGGCATCGCGATGCCAGGCGGGTTAAAATTAGTTTAAAATGAAGCACTGAAGAGACAGAAACATTAACCCACTTTGGCTCAGTGTTTTCCAAATAACGACACTAATTCACAGATTCGACGCCAGGCTGGCTGACCGACCATTTTTCGTTTTTGACTTTCGGGCACTCTGGCGCGCAGGTCGAATCCCTTATTCACTATCCCCTATTTGGAACTCTGGGCAAAATTGGTAAAGGTGATAGTCACGTAACATGGGCTGATAGGGGTGTATTCTTGTCCCCTGATCCGTCCTTGCTGGAAGAAGAAGGTGACTTGGACATTCTGGAAGAACATCGGACAATCTTAGGCCTAGATCGTAGACGTTATCTATTGGTAGTACTTGTATACACGTAGGTATTGTGTGCAGTGAACTCACTTAAAGTGCAAAGACACGATGATGAATCAGCAGGTTCGCGAAAAAATATGAAAGAGCGCATTCTGCAAGATTTCACCGTTGTGCGTTTGTTATTTAAGTCACGAGAAAAGCTACGCATCAATGGCTGCGTGTTTTTCTCCAGGCGAGATTAACCCAGTCCAAAAATGAGATCAATCAGACGAGATTATTCTGTCCGGCGTTAAAAACGTCGCAAGCAGTTCCGGTCTGTTTATCTTGATGTTGCTAAGAGCAACGTCATAGTATAGTAAACAGGCCGGAACAACACGTGCGTAAATGCTAAATTTACTGTAAAAAAGTTTTTTGGTCAGTTTATGAGAACTGAGAAAAATGTAACATCGCATATAATTATGTCGTGTGCGAACCCGTCCTGTGCGACCGCAACAAACATTGTTTAGGCCACATGCACACTAACGTGCACAGCATACACAGCGCGACACACGAATTAATTGGAATTGCTTGGAAATATTTGGTATCGGAAAATAATTATTGTGGTATGCAAGACACGTTTAGCCGTTTTGATAGAACTCCCGACTTGTGACATACATACAGACAGACCGACAGAGAGACGGACGCAGGCCATAGCATATGTAGCGCTAGCATAGCGTCGTGTAGTAAAAATTGACCCAATATTCGACGTAAAAATGTACCTTTAATCACAGAATTAAACATCGGAAAAAATGAACAAATAGCTATGCATGGTCCCCATATTAAATATTCGGTCACGAATTTTTCGTGACCACGTGACACAGCTTTTGCAGATAGATCATTATTCGTTTCCACAACTCAGATTTGTCGTTCTGACGATCAAGATAATTGCTCGTGTTTTTATTACTTTGCGTTGCTCGCATGCAGAAAAATGGCAATATTTCTACTTCCGGTCCGAAATGTGCTATTGCCATCGTTTTGGGCAACGTCGAGTTTAAATGAAAGAAGTTGAAATTCGAGAGATTTGACACTGACAACATTACGGAGTAATTTTGGCTCAATTTTCACTAAGCATGTACAGAAACAGCTATTTATAAGCTTATGGTCAATATAATCTGACATCGCCATTCGATTTGTCGATCCTAATTTCGTAACACATGACGTGAAAGCAGTACATAATGAGCTAGAGTGCGTCACGTGTTTAGCCCTTCCAGTCCCTCCAAAAGCTCCTCAAATTTAAATCAATTTTGTTAGTCGGCCAGTGGTTTGTGACTGGGGGTGTGGACCCCTAAATCAGAAAAAGTGAAACCTTTAAACAATTTTCATTTCTGCAATGACAAGCGCAAACCTTTGGCAAATTAAATGTAATATTGCTAGCACAAAATAACATCCGTTTGCGTCACTGTCGTTAAATTTCGTATAAATATCTCATTCCGTTTAAGCGATTTTCAGTTCTACAAACTGTTGTAACAAACCTCGGTTTCTAACATGACGTAGGCCTAGTCGCTGACGTATTTTTTGGCAGCACTGCCTATTGATGTGCTAGCCGATTACAGGTAGGCCAGAACCGTAGCTTGCCATGGGATCCGGGGGTCTGGACCCTCAACCGCTACAAGGGTGACTTGTGAGATTTTCATAAATCCGATGAGAAATGTTTTGACGTACGGGGTAGCCCCTCTGCCAACTGATGTGGTTTCATGCTGGAGTCCTTAGGAGCCACTCTGTCCAATTTTACTGAAAATGCTATATGTGCTTTAGCTTCTAGGAGACTTCTTCCCCAAGACCATCTTTACCGGGGCTTTGCCTCTGGACCCCATTACCCCTCTGGGGGATTTCCGTCCCCTAATCCCCTATATTGGACCGAGGTAGCAAAACCCGCATACTCCCGAGGTAGGCTAATGACTGACCTTCCTAAAATGATATGTTGCTTCTATGAAAAGCCTGCTACAACATACTAATACGAAAGGGTCTGCTGACCTCAAACTGGTAGCGGTCACACTACGCGCATTGACGAGAACATCAAACTACTTCGAGAGCTTGGTTGATTCAATTTAAGCGAACACGCCAGGAACACACAAAACTGTGCCAACTGTATCTGTGCGATGAGTCAGTAGGACAGTCTCACACATCCGGCCGTTTAGACTGACATTAACTGTGCTAGAAATTGCAACTTTTAGGCAGTTTTTTTCTCCCCGCGAAAGCGAGGGAGTATGTTTTCACCGGCGTTGGTTTGTCTGTCTGTCTCTGTATGTGTGTCTGTGACCACGATAACTGAAAAGATTGTGGGCAAATTTGTACCAAATTTTACGGGAAGGTTCGTAGGGGGAAAGGGAAGACCATGTACGTGTTTCGTTACGATCGGTAGAGGGATGTGGAAGTAACGGTCAAAAAACTCCGTAAACCGGCGATTTTTTACATTTAATACTTCTATAATAATAGGTGTGGCAAGTGTTGCCAAGTGTCGACGACAAAAAAACTCAAAGTTCGCAATTGGGTAGTCTTGCTGCTATCCAGTGAACATACCGAATATGCAAATTTATGAAGGAACGTGATTGGTCGATGAACACTGCGGCAACGGCTGTTCCATTAACCGCGCACCCCAATTGTAGTGGCAATCCGCAATAGCTTTCGCGGGAAGTTGTACTCTCTCAGAGTACTTTCCATCTACATGTAGTTTATAATTTGACGTCAAAATGCAAATCAATTTAAAGAGAAACTACTTGAAACCTTAACGTCTACAAATTACATGCAGATTCGCAATGTACTACTGCACGTGAAATTATTCTCCCGCGAAAGCGAGGGAATATGTTTTTACTAGCGTTGGTTTGTGTCTGTCTGTGTGTGTGTCTGTCTGTCTGTCTGTGGCCACGATATCTAAAAAGATTGTGTACGGATTTGTATCAAATTTTATGGGAAGGTTCCTAGGGGGAAAGGAAAGACCAAGTTCGTTTTTCGTTACAATCGATAAAGGGATGTGGAAGTAACTGTCAAATATATATCATAGCATAAAACGAAATAGCAACGATTTTGAGTAGCGGCACAAGCCTATAGTTGGTAGGACGACGAGACGAGAATGCTGGTATGAATTTTGCTGCCTGGGTTTAACTCCAGGTTAAGACTTAATTTTTAAAAATAACTGCTTTATATATTTTTTACAACTTTAAAAACTTAATATAGGCTTCAGGGTTAGATTAGGACTAGTTCTAGACTATTTTAGTTTAAACCGCGTGTGTCTTTTTGCCCGCAAGCGTTTTTCAAGTTGGCCGTATTCGTGTGCCGGGAGATCTAATCAGCTTTCGCGGGGAGTTGTACTCTTTCAGAGTATTTTCCGACTAGTTTTTTTCTGTTCCCACAATACTACAACTCCTGCATATCAGACTGTTACGGAAGATTTTTCTATTTCTTGTTTCGTTATGCCAGCATGTGATGTCTCGACCTATTTCATTCCTTTTTGGATTTAGTTAGGGTCTGATCCTATACATAGGGTCATAAAGTGACATCACAGTAATCTATGGTCACAACTACGATCTCCATGTTGTAAGGCATGATATAGCAACTGTTTGCTAAGTTAACTGGCGAAGATTTGACACGTTATTTAAAACTTGTATCGATAGGTTTAAGAAACGCTTAGTGCTAGCGAGATCTGACTGTAAGTGCTGCAAACCGTCAAACAATCAATCAATCAATCAACGTTTACATTTCCTTGCCATACGTCATTGGGGCCAGAACAGCTGGCATAGATAGGACTGAATAAATTACGTCAATGTCAACCCATGCATATACGGATTTGACTAACTTATCGCAATTGGTCAGCCAAACATATCTTTATTCCATCGTTTATTTTTAACTAAGTCTTTTAACATCGCGTTCTTATTGTCTCATTATTTAAATCCTATTTTTGAGAACATAGCATTAATTTTCATTTGGTTCTTGTTCAGATTTCTGAATATTGTCCTGGAGATCAAACAAAGGGTGAAGCGGCTCAACGCGTATGAAATTACAGGTTTTACAGAAGGCCTGCTAATAAATTGTACCGATCTTATGTGTAAGTGGACAGGTAAGTAAGTAAGTCCATTTATAGAGCCCTTTTAAACGAACGTTCTCAAAGCAGTCTATCACGATCACGCCCGCGCAGTAGGCCTACTTCGTATTCAACACATCGAGGATGAAACCGATCTTTACAGATTTTACATTTTATCACTTTAATATCATCCTCCACGACAGAGTCGCAAAGCAAACAGCTGTGAGTCCTGGTGTTTAAGGGTTTGTGATTTTTTGTTGTCTGTGGTAGAATTTTCCTGTTTTTGTCAAAGGCTATATGATGGTTGGCTGCGTGGCACAGTGGTAGAACGTTGGTCTTTGACTGCCGAACTTTTCTGTCCCACGCTCGACCTACAGCTGACGGGTGACCACTTATGTGGGTAAGCCGTCCGCTATAGGTCAGCCAACTAGGTCAACTCAGCCTTTCATCCTTCTGAGGTCGATAAATTAAGTAGTAAGCTATATCAGATGTGCCGCCTCGTTCGGGTGGTGCCATCTGGTGAATGCTTACGGAGTAAAGCCAGGATGGTCGTGTGGGTGGCAGTTAAAAACTGTGTGATCCCGTTAACACGTGCCATTCTGTAGCTCTTCGTGACTGTTAATGCCGTAAGAACGCGCTATACTTTACTTTACTTTTAGTGTGTCAAATTTAAATAGTCCTTACACTATTCCTAGATGTTATGGGGCCGCTGCCAAACACTTAATTCGGTGACCGAAACCTCTTCGTCCGGTATAGGCTACTCACCGGCGTGGGGATTAAGCCGGAACTGTCGGGTTATTGCGGCTTCTACACGGTGTCTAAAAACACTACACTTCATTTTTCATTATAACGTCGGCAAATGTAGACTGATTTCCAAAATTCTTTTACTGTCAAATTCCTGAAAAAATTCTGTATACATTGCATCAAGATATTTCATTTCACATTAACTGTGTTCCTACACTACCTTGTGAAACTTGCAAATTGCAATTGCTGCCGATTTTAATGGCATATTGCGTGTGAGACCTCAGAATTCATCCTTCAGGATATAAAGCCGCCTTAACAGCTCAGGTCTGAATCCTGTGATTATAAAATCTGGAAAACAATCCGGCAATGTCAGAAGAGGGTACCAGAAAGCTGAAGAAGTGGATGATTGACGTGTAACATCGGCTGCAGCAGACAGTCATTGAAAAAGCTCGCATCAATGAATGGCGCAAATGTCTGTGAACTTGTGTTTGTACCACAGATGGACGTTTTCAGCACTTGCTTTAACATTCGGACTATTTATCAGGTAGGTGGACAGCAGTGGGTAATCGTTACATACACTAGTGTCATCTTCTGACAATGTTAACGTCATTTGTTGCATAAACTTTACGCACTCTGTCATCAAATCATATTCCGAACGTTCTTGCTTTATCTGCATTCTGTGCTTCATATATTACACACAAATTAAGTAAATCATCACTGTGATATTTCTATAGCTTTTGTCAGCTAATTTTTTGTTTAGTTTCAAGTAACAGTGATTAATTTTGATGGTATTAGTAAAGGTTCAGCCGTTATTTTGTTTTTGACTTTCGCAAGGTAGTCAAGTGTATTGTTTTTTGAGACACGCTGTATAATGGAGTTACACGTGAGATAATGGCTAGCGCCTAGAAACAAGTTTATGTTAGTGCACTATAAGATAAACAAATATAAAGTGCAAAAGCGAAGAATAATTTAGGAAAATTCGCCACTTGGCACTCAAAAAACTCAATGTCATATTTTATTTGGTAACGTGGCACAGTGTAGAACGTCACTCAGTCTTTGTGTCCGGCGAACTTTCCTTGTCCTGTGCTCGACCTACAGCTGACGTGTAACCACTTATGTGGGTAAACCGTAAACCATCTGCTACAGGTCAGCCAACTAGGCCAACTCAGCCTTTCATTCTTTCGAGGTCGATAAATGAGTAGTAAGCGGTGATCGGATATCTGTTACTTTGCTCGGGTGGCGCCATCTGGTGAATGCTTTCGCGGGGTGAAGGCCTGGTGTGGTTGATTGGAGCAGTGGTGCGTGTGTTAGCTGCAGCCGCGGGCCCAATCGTCCGTTAGTGCGTGCCATGGATGGCCGCATTGCGCTGCAGCACCATTGGCTCTTGCCAATCAACTGCCACTTCCTAGATTGTAAAGCGCGCTGTTCTGGTTATTTATCGTGTAAGCAGCGCTATATAGTGTCCGACCTTTACACCAAAAACATAAAAGTAAAATTGGGATAGAGTATACAAAACCATACCATACTGTTTGAAACAGATGCCGATGTGTCTTTAAATTTTCGTTTAATAACTGAGCAAAATATATTTAATTCGGTTCAGGTTTGCAGTTGTTAGTGGTAAAATGATTATCCTTATTCTTTTCTGTTTCTGCGTCGTGTCCGAGGTACCACTATGCGCCTAAATCTAGGCCTACTTCTTTAAAATTAGATCGCTCAACCCTGATGGAGAATTTCCGCACCAAATCGACAGGGTGATAGTATTCGAGCGAAGAAGAAAATAAAAGTTCGCGATCATGAATCAAGAAACCCCGCAGGTATGTGAGAAAACCACGATGATCCGGTACTGTGTACAAAACGACCGCAGTTATTCAGTAAAGAAGAAAACAAACGCGTTACAATAATGTAAATAAAATCTGCAGTAGGGCCGACTTTATTAGCAGTAACGGAGTACTGCAAGTATAAGCGTAACTCAGAATTTATTAACAGTCTTAACTTTTTTACCGCGCTAACATAGCATCGCGCGGTATATGCTGTCGTCTTGTGTCTGTCCCTCTGTCCGTCCGTCCGACTGTCCGTCACAAACCCGTATTGTACCGAAACGGCTAAACATAGAATCACGCAAATAACGCCATACGATAGCCCAGGGATTCTAGTTTTCTGATGCCAAAGGTCTCGGCGAAATTCTATCGTGTCACTTTTGAATGAGTCCGTATTTGTCACCGTGCCATGTACAGTATGCACGCCCGGGGCGCAGCTAACGGCTATAACACAGCACTTACGACCACGAGTATGTTTCTCAGCTATCTGTCAGGTTAGAATACTATACTCATCGAAATTATACATAGGGTAACAGTGACATAATTTCTTCATTTTTTAAATCTATGCCAGTTGTTCTAAAAGATATGATGTAGGGCAAGAAAATGTAAACGTTTTGCAGCACTTACAGTCAGATCGCCGAACCCACTTTCTAAATTTTATTTAAATAACGTGATACATCAGTTAACCTCGCACAGCACGACATAATACCATACAACATAAAGCATGACTTAATGGTCCACCATAACAAAATTACTTTGCAGACTACACACATACAAAAATGATCAGTAGTTAAGCAGGACAATATAAAAACAGATTTTGTGTTTAAATCAGACGATGAATGCAAGTCATGAAAAGCGATTGAAGATAATGTAAGCTGAATATTATGCTGTTGGCTGTCACCATTCCGCAAGGAGACGGTGTCTTTTTCCTCTCCATCTAACCATGCACCGTGGCAGCCATAAGGTCTGAATTTGATGCCACAGATGTTTACTGGCCGGCCTAATGGGTTAATATTGTTTTGCTGGCTGGTGTCTGTCGTCGTCTGTAAGTCACGCTGCCGGCGTGCGGGCCGGCCGGCCGCCGGGCGCGTGGAAATCGGAAGCCCGACACTGCACGGCTGGCCAGTGCGGTTACGTCCCGTTAAAGCGACACCTTGTTTATTATGACTTACATTGTTATGCTGTTTGTCGCTTAACTTCTTCTCATGTTCGTACACGATGATGCTTTTTGTCTATAAAGCTAACGTTGCCTGACAATATGCTGCTGATGCTGCTGATATGTTCTTCTTGCTATTTGTCGATGTTGCTTTCGACAAAAACCTTTCAATGACGTCAGATGTGACTAACAGTATAACACAGATGATACGATGTATATAGTGCCACTACATGCATCCCTACTTAGTGGAAGAGGTCTCGCAGGTTGGCCTCGGGTTATACCGTGTACAGCCCATCACAGACCAATACAGGTAACCTATATAAAGTCAACGCCGTCGCACCTGACAGGTATTCTTGTTATTGCGTGAACGACATCGTTCTGCTCTTGTGCCGCTCAAGGCGGCAACTCGGAAACTTCACGCGGTTAGTGACAACCTCCGAGAATCTTCGAAATTCGCCGTGGACTTCCGACAAAAGTCTGTCTCTCGAGTTGTCTATAAATGTTCGGTATTTTATAAGGGTCGTTCTCAAAAATACACAAAAATTGACAGTTTGCCGACGATCGGCTTCTTTTTCACGCTATTGAGAGAAATGCAACCATCTACATACACTGTACTGCTGTTTCCTGTGCATTCACGCCTTCATACTTCCCCTCTTTCTTCGATCCACTTCTTACATCTTCCCTTCATGACATCTTTGTCTCCCCACAAATTGTTCGCTTCTTTTCATTTTTCTTTTTTCTTTCTTCTCCTGTGAGGAGTTGCAACATTACTGTAAACATAGACCAGGTGCTGCCTTGTAATAGACAAATAAGTTTTCAGCATAGGGTCGATGTTTCGCGAAGGCGTATACTGCCTACTGAGTATCTGCAAATTTTCATATACGAAAATAAGTGTTTCCAGGTTTTGCTGTACGACTTTAGTATATAAATTAAAATAATCGAGCGCAAAGGCACATACTACGCTTTAGTGCTGTGTTTACTGTCATGTTATGTTTATTGTTCCTTTTGCTCGTGTTATATCTCTCATGTAGATACAGTCTCTAGCAAAGGAGGCACCGGTACCCTAGCAACGGCAGAGATGACGACGCCAACTGCTGTTGTCATGGCGTCCGTCGTCATGGCAATAACGCGGGCGACTCTGCAGAAGCCGGAACACTTCAAGATCGGGTTTTTGGCTCCTTGGAATGCTACATATGACGACTTCAGTGCTTTGACGAGCGCCAGCGCTATTAGTATCGCTATTGAGCGCATCAATGGAGACCCTTCGCTCAACCGAAGCATGCGCTTCAGGTTTGTCACGTATAACATCGAATGTTTGTAAAGCAACTACCACTACTCACCAATCTGTACATCTATAACTCCCTCTCTCTTTCACTCCCTACCTGTTTCACAAATCGTACCCCCGTAGTTTCACTTCTTCCTCCCGAACTGCCTTCACAGACTATCGGCTGGACCGTTTCTTCTGAGCTACTCGTTTTTTTTATTTTTCCTTATTTTTTTCGTTTCTGGGCCGTGCGCTAGATTAAGCTGGCCATCTCGTCAGCTTTTGAGCGCATGTTAATCTACCGTATCGTTTCGTATCGTCGGAAGTAATCAGCTAAGCAAAAGCTCTCAGCGACAGTGCTGGGATGACCGACCGTGGCGAGCAAATTTTCCAAGTCCAACACGCCACCTCCGGGAGGATGTTTCCCATTCCGTAGGAGGAACCAACCCTCATGCTAACATGTCCTTTGTGGTAGATCTATTTAGTTGTTCATCCGATTCCAGCACGCTATTTCGAGTTCCGCTATTCCCAGTAAGGGATTTGCCGGAGGTTGAGGGGGATGGACGACCCCCTAGTTCGTGTATTTAACCCCCTATTTTGTCATCTGTGTTGACGTTGGGGCAGCGGACCCCCTTGTTCTTTTAGCTTAATTCCCACACAGGCTAATCCGACAGTTCGTCCCTAGCCTAACCTAAACCGTAACCCTGCTAAGCCTACTAACCCTAACCCTTTGGGACCGTTGGAATAGAGGAGCTTCGGGATAGCGGGACGGTACTGTTTAGCTACCGTGCACCATCATACACAAACACGCAGCGCGTAGAAACGTTACCGTCACGATCGGATGAAAATCACACTCGTACGATCGTACAGAGTCAGAGATCAGCATCACACCGATCCGGACTACGCTCTGCTGACTCCAATGACTACGTCAAGCCGCGACTCAACACAAAGTTCGGAGAACGATCATTCTCGTACGCTAGACCACTAGCATGGAACCAACTGCCGTCGTCCATACGCTCCGCTCATAACATAAACAGTTTTAAACAACGACTTTTAAAGACACATCTTTTCCGCATCAGTTCCGGCTAATCTGTCCATGTTTCTGTGTTTCGGCAACAATGTCGAACGAAATTTCGTTCTTTCGACGAAGTCGAAACAAATTGAACATGTTCAATTTGTTTCGACTTTGTCGAAAAGACCTAATTTCGTTCGACATTGTTGCCGAAACCGGCAACATTGTTGCCAGAAACGGCAACAGTGTCGAAGCTACATTTGACTTCGTCGAAAGATCAAATTTTGCGATAAACTCGTTCGACATTGTTGCCGTTTTTGGCAACAAAGTCGAACGTTGCTTCGACATTGTTGCTGGTGTGGACCGGGCTTAACGGTGATGCGGTGGCGGCGTGAAGCGATGTTGTTGTGTTCGACTGTCGCTGCAGCTTCGTGTCTTTGGACTCGGGATGTAGCAGTAAAGTTACTACCGGGAATATCGTCAGATTGTTTGTCGAGGACAAGGTCGACGCTTTCGTCGGACCACCGTGTTCATCAGGTCTGAACTGTCAATTCGCCTTGCTGCTTAAACCCTGCCAACAAGGCTTCCGTCCGTCCGTCAGCCCGTCTGTCCCATGCCCATATAGCTCAAGAACGACGCGTTTTAAATTACAACAGTGATTGTTCGACAACCGGAAGTACGTCCTTGCGTCCGAAAAATTTACGTCCTTTATCTCGAAACACCAACCAGATACAGAGCCGTGGTTACTGCCAATTTGTTAAACGTAAATAGAAAGTGTATTTATTTCTTGCATTTGTCTCTACTTGTATCTCGATTACTATTTGCTTTAATTTCTGCATTTATTGTACGGGAGCCGTAAGAG
>Ga0209780_1002867_pt1 | contig 12542 bp, 8 predicted proteins | sample WorMetexBAHAMAS2_FD_187384 | JGI IMG/M metagenome (GOLD analysis project Ga0209780, IMG submission 187384) | Marine gutless worms symbiont microbial communities from Max Planck institute for Marine Microbiology, Germany - Inanidrilus exumae... | ecosystem: Host-associated > Annelida > Digestive... | reverse complement strand
TAGTTCAGTGAGCGCGCGGGCCACAAGCCACGCTAGAGATGCGCCGTTCGTGAAATCGCGCGGCGTGTGGACGTAGGATCGGCATGTGTTGATATACGGCCGTCCCCGAAGACAGATGTACTTGTTAAGTGTTTAGGATACAACAGTACAACGGCAACGAAAGGTAATCAATAACATTTCACTCAGACCGAGTCGGTTTGACATCATCATTTTTGTTTATTATTCGGCTCAAAGTGAACCGATTTGGATGAAATCTGGAGCACTCTCAGTACATTGCCAGCCCTGGCATATTTTGGGCGTGATCTGCGCAGTAGGCCTAGGCGCAGTAGCGACAGCTGGATCGTGAACCATGCGAAATTTTATTTTTGTCGGTTAAGCAACGCACGACTTCACCCATTCCCGTCGGCCAAATTTTACGAAATGTGCACACAACACGTCGATCGGTGAGGCGATGAAAACTTTCTGAACAGAATTTTGAAAATTTTACTGTAAGGGGTCGTCTTTCAAAAAAACAAAATATTCTTTTAAAATTTTAAGTTTAACGTCTTGCGACTTCAAGCGTCCATAACTCTGCACTGATTATAGATCGACGGAAATTCACTAACAAACGATTCCTCTACGGGATGTCTAGTCTCCATTTAAATTTAGCCACGTTCGCTGTATGCCGTCGTCCGTTTGTCTGTCTGTAATCAGCGTCGCTGAGAATCTCTGAAATGTTCGCGACGTTCTTGTTACGTAGTCGAGACGTTTACAACGGCTCAGAAAAAGAATGAAGTCTCGCTCGATCCGATGCCAAACAGAGACCGGACAATGCTGGCGAACAATATGTTATCTTTGCCAGAACCGTCGCGGGAAACGCGTAATATGCGCCTATAGGCCTATATCGATGCAGTGACTGTGATGCAGTTGGAATGCCGTGACTACGAAGCACGCGCAGACGTCAGCAAGTTGGACGGTCACGTGGTCAGTCGCTTATATATTAGTCCGTCATTTACAATAATGCCAAGGAGTCTAGCAGGACTGCAGGAGACTGCTGACTCGACCTATGTTTAACCACGGTGGCGAAATGATGATGATTTATGTGTGCACGATTGCTCTGACATTTTTTTCTAACGTGTTTTGTGTTTTACTGCTGCGGTTTGACAGCTGTTTTTAATAAACTAATGATGATGATGATGATGATGGTGGCTGGGATAGCGGAACAGTGAGCACGCTTTTCTGGCGCTCTGAAAATGAGTTCCTTGGACTTCGCACGGTTCAACTTGGGGTTGTTATTCGACGCCCAGGTTTCCATGTGCGAAATTTCGTCCAGATGCAAACTATAATTTAATGCTTACTACAATATAATTTAGTTAGTAACTTTTAGTGAACTTTTTGCCCATCGCTGATGGCAGCACAGCAAAAAAATTGGCTAAGTTCGGACTTTGGGGCAAGGTTCCAGAGGAAAGTACCCTTAATTTTTTGCAGACACACAATTCCCTTTTATGATAAGCCGAGGGTCGAAAACCAACTCAGTCTATTCATCCGTTTTGAAAGAACTCTTAACTTGTGATGAAGAGACACAGGGCTATAGCATATTTACGTGAATGCCGTGCTAGTATAGCGTCAAGCGAATACTTGTGAAAAATATTTGCACAAAGCACCCAAAATACAAGGTGGCGTAACGGGTACAGCGTTGGACTTGCGATCTACAGGTCGTGGGTTCAAGTCCTACTCGGGGCAAAACTGCGTAACAACCTTGGGCAAGTTGTTCACACCTATGTGCCTCTGTCGCCAAGCAGTATAACTTACCGGCCGAGGGGCGGTGATGCTCTGTGGCTGGAAAGGTAACCGCAGGCCTGGCAGAAAGTAATGGCAGCCTACTGCCGGGTGGATGACTTGCAGTCACCTGCGGGCTGACTGCTGTACACCAGGATCAACTCCGGGCCCAACGCTCGGTAACGAGTATGGGAAGCCTTTACCTTTTTTACCCACGATACAAGAAAATGAAATGATGAATTTGATAGCATACAGTATCTGTATACAAAATCAAACGGTATATCTATCACTCCATTAAACAACACTCAGTGTAGCATCTCAATATCACACCATATCAGTTTGTAAACGGAGTAACTTGGAAAATGCATGACTATTAGTTGATCACGGTTAAAACATTTCCTATTTATACACATACTTAACGCCAAACCAATTAAACAGAGCGTTGAACAAGTGTCGAGCTAGATCAAATGTAATGATTCATTTAGTATTTTGCAGTTTTTTTTTGTTCTTGCAGTGCATCAAGATATACATTTTCTCAAGAAATATTTAATTCTCAAAGTAAAGACATTTATTAACATTTGTAGCAGTGTTACAATGTTAATAAACTTCTTTAGTAACAGGTAGGCTAAAACCAGTTAGCAAATGACATTTAAAATACGTAACATCCTACGAAGCATTTCAATTATCACACAACAGGAAACGTTTTCTGAATTTGCAGGCAGTACCCTTACATTCCATATTAGCATAATAAGCTATAGCTGTCCAACTACTTCTAAGATACTGCAGCACAGCCACTGTAGCAAGTCATCACAGACGTCACCATCCGAACATGTACTCAACAGCTTTTGAGATGATGCTGTTACTTCGCTGTGGCAATCTTGTCGGCACATTCACCTAAAAACATACACATAATAAACTACAAATTTCAACTATAAGCAGCAGAAACATAATGCACATGCTACTCACTTAAGAAGCCGACAAGACAAGAAGAGATACACCGTGTTCCAAAAAAAAGGGAGACACCAAACTCATGGCTGTAACTCTGTCATTTCTTAACCGATTTTCAAAATTTTTTTCACTGACATACTCAGCGGTAAATTTGCAGCACAGTGATAATTAAAGATCCCACCACACCTTAAAAGTGTCGCTACACTACCTTAGGAAAGTTAAAAGTTCAAATTTACCTCTAATTACGGAGGTAAGCCTTAGAAATCATATCATATTTAACACAACATAAAACGTTTCATGTCACATAGTTGTACAGACAGGCATACTGATAATGTCACAACAAGTGCTCGTAGTGTCCACCCTTGTTTGCACACAAGCACGAAGACGCAGACGCCATTCATCAACTGCGCTGTCAATGATGCTTTGGTCCATGCCATGCCAAACATGAAGCAACCCCTGCTTCAGTTCGTCGATACTGTGCAACCATGGCTGGTAGACTCGCTCCTGGACGACGCCCCATATCTTGTAGTCCACAGGATTGAGGTCGGGACTGTAATGGTGGCCATAGATCCGGATCTAAGGCTTACATCCATAATTAGAGGTAAATTTGAACTTTTAAATTTCCCAAGGTAGTGTAGCGACACGTTTAAGGTGTGGTGGGATCTTTGATTATCACTGTACTTAATTGCTACCAAGTCTCTAACTCCACTCACTAGGCCTGTACGTAGATACGAAAGGCGATACAAAATGTCAAAAATGGGGTGGTTTAGGGTATTTAGGGTCATTCAAGGTCACTGGAAATAGCACCAATCGATAGAGCACATACGCGTTCCTATTCACTAATTTACCGCTGAGTATGTTAGTGAAAGAATTTTGAAAATCGGTTAAGAAATGACAGAGTTACGGCCATGAGTTTGGTGTCTCCCTTTTTTTGGAACACGGTGTATAAGTGTATTAAAGTCACCTCGGATTCAGCTGCCGCAGTTCGCATCCCAGACGTTAATGGCCTCATTGTCGACGCACGACTTGCACTGCCGGCATTACATCGGTCATAGTGGTTAACAGCTGGTGACTGAAAACTTGTCTGCAAGTATGAACTTGTGTTCTCTTTATCAGTCTCCATCACACTCTATTGCACGTCACACAGCCCAGAACAATACAAACACAGTCAATATCTAAGCAACGTTATCTGTACATTAATGCCACACAACATCATAATACAAAAGTATTATACAACAGAAAAATGATGCAGACTGAAATTACAGTAATCTGCAGAACACAATATGTGGCGGTGGCCAAATCATGGTTAACAAATGTGCTGGTTAAAAAGCTGAAAATCTTTAACATGTTATAAAGCACTTTTAATACACACAGGAGTGTTTATAGCATAAACAGTGCATAAATTGTATCTTCACACTGTAATGTCAAGCCCAAATATTCACTCCCACATCTAAAACAGTTTAGTAAACTCTCATGGGTAGTTTACCTACTTGTAATAACATCAACACAGGAATGCATTCATAATACATTATCCATACAAACAAAGCATTAGTAAGCAACAGACCTATAGTTTATACACTGTTCCTGTACTTTACAGCAATATAATTCTTTGCCCCACATCATTCTGCCATTATGTAATATTTCAGCTTCATGACGGCTAATTACGACGTGATCTACCAACCTTGTCAATGCAAGGCGCCACTCCAACCATAATACTTCCACCAAACACCTTGCCGTTCTTGCTCAACACCTTCTTTGCCTGCAGCTTCGACTGGTAATGAATGTGTATCCAGTTGCCATCAGCAGCAACCTCCAGTCAACAGTGCAGCACCATTACAATTTACAAACACGCACTGTAATTAATACTCAGCACATATGAACTGGCGTACAAGAGCTGACAAAGAGTCGCCATTAAATCAGTGTTAAAACATACAAGATCAGAAAGTAACAGATGATACTAATATAAACTGACAAAATGACTAACAATGAAACTCTATATGTATAATTGCTATGGATTCTGTCATCATAACCACACCGTAGGCCACAAGCTTGCACAAGTTCATAAGAACCTGGTAACAATTATTTCAAGGAAAATGTGTAGCAAAGCAGACATATATCATACACAGCAGCAAATAAACGTTTGAAAAAATCTACAAAGTAAAATCTAGGAAGGACGTACTGGGTGGAGGACGTATGGAGAAAGTACATAAAAACTGTTATGTGGCGAAAATGCAAAGGCATAGTTCTGAGGCCTGTGGACTACGTGGTTTAGAGCAGGTTTTGTAGTCATTACTTTACCACTACTTCTGTGGTTGCATTTCAAATAATGATCAATCAATCAATCAATCCATCAACCTACCTAATCCATCTATGCAGGCCTGACCTTGACTTGTAGGATCCTTAATGACAAATTTGCAGGCAGTGGCATCAAAATAAAGGCCTTGCCTTGACAGTCCTGGCGTTGGCATTGACGGGCAGCCTGGGTGTAAAGTACGTTTAGATGTTGCCTGAACCACTTGACTGTCGGCTGTTACAAGAAGATAAACTCACGATGTAACAAAAATTACTGCTTCTTCTAACAACTACTTATGAGTGCGCGAGTAAGGTTTTATGCCATTGAATTTGAAGCTAGAGTTGTCAAATATTGCATATAATAGGCTATATCAAGTCTTAGCTTACGGTTTACGACTTTTGGCCTGGAAATGCAGTGAGCCCATTCTTACAACCCAGGAACCGACATGGGCAGACAATAGCCATCTTAATTTATCAACAAAAATCACCATTTTCTTCTGACAATAACATCAGCATTGTAAACATATTCCACGGTCCAGAACACACTGTCTAAAAAGAACTTACTATATTATGAACGGACATTTTCAAGCTTACAGATATTCAACTGAGATAATGTGACCTTATAATTGATATAGAAAACACTCTACATCATACTTCTGAGTTATCCCGGGCACTGGCGTTGGATAGCCAGTGTAAATGGTGCAACGGAACATCCCTCAAGAGTGTGACTTGATTAAAGGTTAAACGTCCCACCCGACACCAAGAGTGTGGTAGTCATTCATGAAAGGATGATGCTAGTCGTTGATGACCTTCCCTGACCAGCTGTAGTCAGTACTTTGCATGTCCTTCAGTGCTTTAACAATGCTGGATGGGTGACAGGAAGGACATCTAGGCCTATACAAACCGGTGTCACATATCCCCTTATTCTCTCCCAGAGAAGTGAAGGAAGAAAACCATACGGCTAACCCATGTTCATCTGGAAACAGCCGTTAAAAGAGTGTAGGAAGACGGGAAGAGGAAAGGCTTCTGGCTTATCTATCTGGAAGGAGATGGTAGTTATCAAATCATAGTTGACCAAAGCCACTCACGAGGCAGAGCTGTTGTCCTCGAGGCCAGCATTCAATCTCTGTTCACATTCTGTTTCTGAATGATGCTTTACCATGACGGTGACGTTAAACTGTCTTTCAGTGAACGTTTTTGGGAAACGATAAAAAAGTTCAGACAGAAATGTCTTGTTTACAAACTGCAGCAATGACTACATCAATGTGATGCCATTTTTCTATTTTCTAGCTTTTCTCTGCACCGAATCACTAGGTATCAGTTTGATGATTAGGGTGGGGTGAGATGATTTGGACAGCAAAATGCAAAGATGATGCTAACTGGACCAAACAATGTACAGTGATGGAGGCAGACAGAGAGGCTATCCGAAGACATGGTGAAATGGTGTTAGAGAGGATGTGAAATCTGTAGCTTGTTCTTAAATCAGTCACAGGTTCACAGCAAGTGCAGGCAGAACAGCAAGGCAGCAACCGGCTCATGCAGGCTGACCTGTGAAACACCCAGGATGACCTATGAAATGGCCACCAAAGACAATGTGTGTGTGTGTGTGTACAGTGATACATTTTACAAAAACATGCATACACACATCCTCTGGCCTACAAGCCACTGACTAGGTGACTGACTGTTATAGGTGACTGATGCAAATAGTTTTATATTGCCAGAAACCTTTCCCTAACACAAACCAGGGGATTCACTGAAGTTTGGAATTCATACTTAATAATAAGACTAGTGAGGGACGAAACGCTGCTCCTCTACAAGTGCACTATGATGCCAGAACCCTAGAAACTTACAACGTGCTTAAGAATATTTCCATATTGTGAGAACTCTTGCAGTATAAACGACGTTGCAGCCGGTGGAAAACTACAACAACCAGAACATATTAGGTGTAACCATATGTAGAAACCACTATGCCAGTATGTCTAACAAAGTGCAACAATAAAAAAATCTCTGCAGTCTGTAAAGACGATATTAAGAAAAATTTTGACAATGACTCAGTATCAGTAATTTTGTTGGGTCCACTCAGTCCAAGAGCAATCAATATGGACATGAGTCTGACTCTTGTATGTGGCTAGAGTTGAGTACTACATCACTGAGTTCACTATACAGGACAATGGGTACATTATCTGCAAATTTTCAACTTCCCCTCAGGTGGACAACATCTGTGCAATGATGACTGTCTGAAGGATAACAGACAAGATTAACAGAACTGTTTTGCACTGTATTGTGTACAACAATCATGTACAATGAGAGACTCACACATCACTGACAGGCTTCAATCAGCAAAGACACATCCACTGTTTCATGTGCAAACAACCTGTTTTCAAAACTCATTGATTCCTTATGCATTAACTAACCTCCAGTAGCATTCTTCTATGTTTCATTTGTAGGCCTAGTATTTTATGTGTATGAATGTGTGTATGTGTGTTTAATCCAGCCTCTGCCTGACATATACCAATAAATCCTGTACACAGGCACTGAAATCTGTCAATTTAGCAAAGACCACTTTCAAATTATTTATGGAAACATTCACCGCACTCAAAAAATTGTTTTTAACAGTGTCAGATTAATCTGGATCCCTGGTTACTCGAATGTGGCAGCCAATGAAATAGCAGATCAACTTGCTAAACAGGCATCAGGTTTAGATTTTATAAAACCAGAACCAGCTATTGGGTTAACTACGACAGCTGTTCGTTCAGAAGTCCGTTTGTGGACTTGTAGAGAATCTGAAAAAGTTTTGGCAAAAAAATCCATTCGTGGGTTTTGCCAAGCTAAGATCATATGACTAAATGGCCCAAACAGGCAACTCACACAGTATGCGCTGGGATTAAATAGACGTCTTTTAAAGATACTTATCTGTTATGGAAACATGAAACGACCCTAAAAGTTTACCATGAGGAGAGGAGTAAACAGTTTATCACTTCTTTCGAAGATGCAGCTCCCATATGCTAGTAAGACATTCAATTTTTTTGGTGTATAGCTTACACAACCAGAGGATGTACGCAATATTAAACTGCACATTCTTTTGAGGTTTGCAAAAACCTCAAAAAGATTTTTCTGTGTTAGAATGGGGATGTGCATTGAGCCAATCTGTGAATCTGGCCTCAGTGCTCGGCAATTACAAGTCATCCACCACAAAGGTAAAGGAAAACGTAAAGGCTGGTTTAATCCTATACTCTGCCAAAGGCTGCGGATAAATAGCAACAACTATGTTGAGCAATGTTCACATTCTTGAAGCCTGAAACTGGTTAACAAATCGACAGATCAACACCCCACTACCTTCAGTACTTTAACATAATTCGTTGGGAGACAGGAAGAACATCTGGCACTTAAAAATTAAGTGATAAAGTGCTGGCTTTGGTTATCTGTCTGGAGTGGGGTACAACTGATTTGCCTATGGTCCAGCAGATGCCACTGCCATTCCATCATCTCTTGCTACCCAAGTTAAGACCGTTAAATGAGTCTCGAAACTGCGAATTTCATTACACATTTTGTTTCATTTATGAGTTGTAGCTGCTTCACATTTATTCCAAGGGCACAGTGCATGCATCACACACCACTTATTATGCAGCAATTATAAAATTAGCAGACATTTTCACTTTAAATACGTTTTCAGCTTTCATTGCTATGACACATACCACTGACATATTAATAACCATATACCAATACTTACCCAAATACAGTAACCCAGGTTTCATCAAGTCGTTCATCAACACCAATCGATTCACTGCAGCAAAACATGAACAGCGATGTCAATAAAATCCACACTCAAGAGATGTACTAACACAAACAATACAAATACTTAACAACAAAAAGCTCAGCTACCGCAGCTCAGCTATAGCAACGTGCTATCTTAGTAAATATGTGCTATGTTTCACAGGGTACGGGAGTTAGACAGGTTTTAAACAGCAAAAGTAACATTGGAAGTGGTGCCATACGATAGGCCACATACGATTTCCTATTAGTGTTCCATTGCCACCATATCTCTATCTTGCACTATTAACGATATATTATCACTCACTGCCCAAAATTTAAAGAGACCATGTGACTCTGAACACATCCCTTTCAGGAGTAATATATCATGCATGCAATAGTACTCCTGTGCATCAATCAGCACACAAAATTTGAAGTGCCTAGCTTCAGCAATTCCAAAGATATGAATCGGGCAAAATTTAAAAAAAAAACTGGTGGCTTAGACCACTCCCATTAAAGGGGCAGTCTGTCATCGAAAGGCTAGCACTTGATATACTCTACATGCATCAAAACTTGGCAACTCTCACTTCAGCCGTTCTGGAGAAATGACTGCGGACATCGAAAATAAAAAATGGGTATGTGAACCTTACTATGCCCCCTTGAGGGGTGGTTTGTCATCCATTAGCTATGATATGATATAGTCTACCTGCGTTCATTGGACCCCAAATTTTAAGACGGGTCACGTGAACCTGATCACGCCCCCTGTAAGGGTGATTTATCATCCATATGCTGGGAATTGACACAGCCTACCAGGGTATAAAATTTGACCACTCTAGCTTCAGCTGTTCCAAAGATTAATGTAAAAAACTTAACAGTTTAAAACGGCTTGTAAGGACGACAGTGGCCATATTTCCACTTCCGGTCTAAAATCTGACCTCACCATCGTGTTCCTCGACCCCGATTTCCTACAAGACGCGGGAATTTCGGGGATTCCGCCATAAATAAGGGTTATATTGCTTATTTTTACTGCACATGTGCGAAACAACCATGTGTTGAGCCACCCATGTTGATCATTTGTACCAAGTTTGAAGTTGCTACGTTATCCATCGCCGAGTTACAGCGTTGTTGGTGCGGATACATTACGTGACCTTATGACCTTGACCTTGGACAGTGGTCAAACATGGCTGGTCATGTGGTCAACCCCTCCACCAAGTTTGAAGATCCTACGCCTATCCGTTCTTAACTTATGAGTTATGATGTCCGCCATAGGCCACCGTTAACAATGCGTTTGGAGCCACTGCGCATGCACCGTATCATGTGACCTGTACGTAGGGGGCTAATTTTTTTCCAAAATATTTGAAATCCCTGACCCAGATTTGTCTATCATCATGCAATCCCCACGGCTCTACGATCACTTGAGGTAAATTAAGTTATCTGCCAAAATAGTGTATGGCCCTGTGTTAAAGTCGAATGTGATGTCTGCTCATGTGCCAAATCATGTGCTGGTCCCTTTTCTCCATCACATAGTCAATGAAAACTTTTTCTTGATTAAGCTGTTCACATTTGTACTTTATATATAAAAAAGCTATTCAATTATTCAAACTTTAACGAGTTTAAAACTGGAGTTGAAATGCTTGAAATGGCACCTAGGATAATGAAATCGTAGGCAACATTGCAATTATCGTTTTCTTACTTGTATGTAATTTTAACCAAATAAGCTTAGGTAAAGCAAATGAAATTCAGCACATAAGTTCTGTGATAAGTTAAAATGCTGGCTGCTACCAATCCCAGAATACCATAGATATAAACATTAGCTATATTGTTGCTGCTTAAAAACTTCCTGTCTACGTTTTTCAGCAGAGCTGCCTGTCAAAATGCACTACTTAATTTCCGCTTAAAACGATTTTTCACATTAATTTTGGTGTAAAATGAATGTTCAGTTTTAACTTTAAGTTTAGACTGATTTTAAAATCGATCTGCATTGTCACTTTACTCTTGCCAATTGAATAGGTTTTAAATCAAGTTTTGATTTAAAACAAAGTTTAAAACTAAAGTCTAAGTGACAGATAAAGTGACCCAGTGTGACATAAAATGGCACTGTGAGATGATGAATAGCAAGCTTTTATACAGCAGCGTGTCTAATTACCTCTCATTGCATCTCACAACATGAAGAGGGATTCAAGGGATGGTGGCAAGATTTACTTAAACAGATTCAATGCACAGCAACATATAAAAATGTTGCCCCGAGAAAAAACGTTCACTAAAACCAACTTATAAGTACCGTTAAAATTCGATTACAATGCGCACACTTGTATAATACGCACCCCCAACTTTGAGGGAAAATCGTGGGAAAACTTTAGTTTAGCTGTATAATGCGCACCTGTTCTACATAACCCGGCACAAAGTTGTTTACTGACGCAAATTGCTTTAATGGGCGACAAAGTAGCAACCACGCACGTCTTGGCACGGCATACGGCATACGCGAGGCACCGACAGTGCATGCAACGAACGCACCTGTTGTTCAGACAGATGGGTAAAACTTGGGCACAGTCCAAGGCTTCCAAGCAGCCGTCGCGTGCGTGATTGTTAGCTAATTACTGTCCATTCAGGCGCACGCCCCAACCGCTCGTGCAACGTAACCGCGCCACCAGCGGGAGATTACCTAAACAGAGTGATTAGGAGCAGTCGTCCACCTCCGCCGTGTCAGACGCAATACCCAAGCATGATGACCATGGCAGTTTATCCACTAGACAAGCGACGTTCCGTTCTGTGTCAGACTTAACAGCCTGCCTGATGCCTTCTATCTGTGGGAGAGGTAACGATAGCAGTGACACGTCTCCTCGCCGCAGACAGCCGTGAGAATCAAGACGGCCGTTGCCGTGGTCTCAACGTAAACGTACCTAGAACGTCAAGTGGTTTTTGTAACAGTTGTAACTTGATCTCTGCACACTCTCAACCGTAAATGACAGCAGCAAGCGCGCAAGTGCTATCACCGGACCTTCATGGTGAACTCTGGCCTCATTTTACTACCAGGAAAATTGATAGGCTTATTAGTTTACCCGTATAATACACACCCCGTCTTTGAGAGGGGTAATGATTGTGCGAATTGTAATCGAATTTTTACGGGTAGTAACTAATCACAACCAAGCATAATCTTTTTGTAGAATAAGTCTTAAGCAAAACTAATAATGGTTAATTTTCGTTAAGTCAACTGGTCAAATTTCTCATCGTTACCAGCACTGAATGGGTGACAATAAAGACATTTACAGATAAATTTTACATGCAGATAATCATGCATCCGACGCATTTCCGGCATGATTTAACAAGAAGCTCAGCTACTGCAGAGGGACCGTCAGTTAAAGTGTTGCCAACTGCTCCACATATGTATGAAAAGTTGCAATTAAAAAGGCTTGCGATAGGTTAGTTGGGAGTTTAGCGACTCTTTTCAGCACAAATATGGCTATATCAGAGAAGAAAGGTCAGGGGTGGAGAGCTATCTCTACACAGTAAAAGAAAGCCAGCAATATATTTACCTCAACCCTGGTCACCTTTTTGTTCAGCAGCCATCCAAAAAGGGAAAGGGATCGAAGGGCTCATTTAAATTACCACGCTAGCGCCTACAACAGGGAGAGAACTATCACACCGCAAGACAAAACTAAATCAAATACGACAAAAAAACAAGCATGCATCCTTAACTAAAAAATACATATAACACAGAAAAATACAACAAAAAACTAAAGCCAGGTTTAGTTGCCTCCTTCAACATCCGGCCTCGAAATGGAGTGGGACTATTC
>Ga0209780_1002866_pt1 | contig 12543 bp, 6 predicted proteins | sample WorMetexBAHAMAS2_FD_187384 | JGI IMG/M metagenome (GOLD analysis project Ga0209780, IMG submission 187384) | Marine gutless worms symbiont microbial communities from Max Planck institute for Marine Microbiology, Germany - Inanidrilus exumae... | ecosystem: Host-associated > Annelida > Digestive... | reverse complement strand
ATGTTAACCACACGAACATTGACATTCAGGCTATGTATGTTAGTGTGGCTAACATTGCCTTTAAGAAATTGGGACTCCGACTCCAGCCCTTAGAAATCCTCAGACTCCGACTCCAGAGTTAAAGGCGGACACCGACTTCTGAATTTGTGTGATTGTGACAGCGTACTGAGTGAACGAAGCAGACAGACACATTCTCAAGATTTAAAAAAATAATCCCATATTATTACGAAGTTATTAAATTTCATTTCAGTCATAGCATGCTCTAAAACGGTGCACTATATTACACCAAACTTAAATTAGTAGTATATGTCCAGTCCAGTTGCACAAAAATTATACGGCACTGCAACCAACACATAAAAAATGAAAAGCAGCGTATAGGTTGTAGACTCTTGACTCCGGGATTAAAAAAAATTAGGACTCCGTCTCTGACTCCGCATCCCTGGTACCAAGTGCTCATGATGAAAACTTTCAACAAAAGAAACCAAATGCACAAGTATGGGGTGGTCTACTTAAACAGACCCCCGTTATAGGCTCGCGCTCCCGCGCTCGCCATATGTTCTAGCCCCCCAAACCTCTAAGCCAAACCTCGTCCATGCATTAAAGCACTGTTTATGTAGGCCTATAGGCTACTATAATTTGACACGCCTTTCACCACTTGACACGAATGTCAGCGTCAGGACTATCGTAGGACAGGCGTTTTTTCGCGATTGAACTAAATTATTAAAAGTCACAGAGTGGTACCCCCCAACCCCTCATTTATCAACTTCTCGTCGGATTTGGACGAATCCCAAAACCGGTTCTTGGGACAAGTGGGGGGGGCGCGTCCCCCCAGTCCCCCCGTGGCTACGCCACTGTTGTTATTTACTTACTTGCAAGTCATATCTTTATGTATATGGATCTGGATCCTGATCCGGAAATTGTTAACGGACGCCACAGCTAATACTCGTTGCGTTTTAACGGCATTCGCTAGGTGACGCCTTCGCTGGGTTTAGACTCTGTGAGCGCTTTTTCGTACTGAAGTGAGGTCTGTGCAGACTGTATTGCATAGTCCAGTGCACATCTGCTTCCGCAGTGGTCAGTTGGACGTCCAAGTTGACCACGGTCAGCGGAGCGGCAAAATGACGAGCAGTTGTACATCCTGGTTCTGTCAAACTGACTGACAGGCTGTCAATCAAACTGGTTGCCGCGAAATCGTAGACGGCAGTTTTAAGAAAGCGAGAAATAGCTGCGATGTCGGACAAGATGTAAAAACTAACACGCGGGCGGTAATGTTGTAAAGGAACGGAAAAGCACGATGACGTCATGATGTTGTATTTTCTGCACATTTAAAAAAAACTTCATATTGTATTTTTGTGGTTCAATCAAAGTACATTTTCACGTTTATTTTATGCACTCAAATTTTGCTGCATAAATATTTTAGCCGCCGCCATTTGATCAGAGTTTGTCCACACGTTCCTAATGACTGCATGACTTTTACGTTTGACGAAATACCGTTTCTAACGACTGTTGTCGGAACGATTTTTTTCGTTTTCCGATTTTCCGAGGTTTTCATTTCTGCCACTAATGAGTGTCTATTTATATATTATTTCATACCCACAAGGCGACAACAATATCTACAGATGTACGAGACGGTGGCTGAGTGGGTTCTGTTTGACTTGCGTAGCACGTGACTGCGTACAGTCTATATTGTCTTGCTGTCATTCCTATGTTTTAAATTTACTTACTTCATACTATAATTTCACCTTTTTGACTTAAATTATTCTTAACAATTTTTAATGATTTTCATTGCATGTATATGAAAAACAGGCAGAAAATGAAGCCACGTCTTCGACCACTATAGTCTATAGCTCCAAATTCCTGGCGGGAATCATTGTCGGCGCAACCACACCGCGGGTGCCGGAGACCTTCGTGAAGGGTGGCATTCGTCGCTGACACAACGAAACCGACCACCGCCGTCATATTGTGCGACATGTGCCCGGCCCGAGCACCTTATCTCGGCCGAGAAAGGACCACCGTGGGAGAGCGTCACCGGCCGAACCCGGTGCTCCATCACGCGTCCACAAATACCGCGAGGACACACCGTCTGAGAACCGATATCGATAACACCACGATTCGCCGCATAATCGGACTTGCGCATTAGCAATCCGATGATGTAGCGGCCCGGCGGGATAGCGCGGAATATGGCCATGTTTCGCGGCGTCAGGCAAGCAATAAGGACACAAGACAAGTTCTCACTCGAGGTCGAACCGACTACTTTGATGCTCGTGTTACTTATTTACAGTTGCCAATTCCGGTCTGCTTTTTACCACGTCGCCGGAAATAGTTTTCCCAATTTCATTTTCACTTTGAGCCAAAGGAGGATTTTTCTTCATGTAACCTTGAACTTTGTCCTATGACCTTGAGCTACAATGCTGATATAGATATACACCTTGATCTCAAATAGATTAAGTTCGTAAGCCAAGGTCATGTACATATAAATTCATATACGTTATACACAAACGTTTTCAGACTATCACGTGACGAAGTTGACTATTATAAACATCTCAACAATAAACTAGAAAACCTTTACTCGAAGTCGCACCGACCTCGTTAGCACAGAGAACTCGACAACCAACCAACCACCTGGTTGTTACTTATTTACAGTTTCAAATTCGGGTCTGTTTTGGCCACAGTCGGCTGTCTTGCCTCGTAACGTGCATGCGAGAAAAACTTTTTTCATGAAGTGACTGTGAACTTTAACATATGACCTTGATCTGCGATCTTGACCTATATAGGATCAAGATGTACCAGCATGTCAAATATATGGGTCAAAGGTTATTTCGTTCGACTTTGAACGTTATTTTCCCGGACGCACAACGCCGGATTATGGCGTAGGCATTATAGGCAAATGCCTAAGGCCTACGACGTCGAAGGGCCTACGAAAGATGGCTACAAAATGTTTTGAACATTGTTAAATTGTTACATGTAAGCACTGAATTTTCTTTTTTCACTAAAATATCATCAGTTTTACGTAATGACCTGACATCATACTGTAATTGACCTGATTTGAATAGGTCTACAGTCTACTCTACACAAAGACAAATTGTCACACGCTTCACTTGCTTATTTTCTGTGACGGAGAGGCAGCGTTGTGCAGTACCTAGGGCTATACGCCAACCTTAATCCGGATCTGCGGACACAGGCACATAGACAGACATACACAACTAACCGACTGCTCTATCTGGACCACTACAGTGCTCGGTGATTATCAGAGAGAATGATGAGTGCTAAACGATTTCTTTGGCTATTTGGAAGTCTCCAGCGCCAAAGTCTCTCGCGATAAAGTTTCTATGTATAGTGCAGGACACAGACGAGCTATTCACGTGAGCAATAGCAGAACGCAATAACCTATTCACAAAGCAGACGTAGTCACGTAACTATCGACGAAATCACTGCGCAAGTTCGTCTGGGACAATATAACCGCGTTTGTGCTCCTCGAACGTGTATTGATCGGCGTAGTTTTCTGTCGAGACTCGCCGATCAATAAATCGATATCATATAGCGAACTGGCGATGCCGACGTTCTGTTAACTCTCATATAACGTTTAACACCCGCTTAGGATGAAACAGGGCCACTGGAACACACTTCGACAATTTAATGCGTTTTTACCCGCGAGGCGCTAGCAATGCACGCATTGCGCAGGTATTAGCCATCATCGTGTGTGTCTGTCTGTGTGTGTGTCTGTGTGTCACACGCCGGTGTATCCAAACAATCCAAACAACACCACGTGATAGCCTGTAAAATTCAAGTTCTGTTGAAAAAAGTCTTCTATAAAGTTTCTTTGTGTGAAAATGTCCAGCGGCAAAGTTGTAGCTACATCATTCCTCTATCTAACGGCCCATAGATGGATTGCGGGCGACGTCCCCATCTACCTAAAATTTGCGCTCAAAGTGACCAGCCCCTTCAAGAAACACCGATTTCGACAGATTTCGCTTAATAGTGCCGCAGCCATGAAAGCTAGCGAGAAAAGCTTGAATTATCGCTAATAGAAAGTCGACAATCGAGCCATGGATGAACCCGGTGCGTAGGAAAGGCAGGCATGGTGTAATTTGCAGGTAAAACTGTGTGATCCATGTTTGAGCGCTTTGAGACTATGCGTAGTATAAATGGCGCTATATAAATAATCTTCCTTTCCTTTCTTTTTCATATTATTTGCTGTTTTTCTGTGGCTCCCTGTACAAAAGCGAATAAAAAATAAAGTTGTATCTATATTTAAATATCGGTGTCCATTGCGGACTGCAGCCGGCTGAGTGTTTGAGCGAAATCACGGTTAGACCATGGACATCTAGATACATGTACAATTATCTAGAACTCCATGGTTAGGCCTATACGTCGGCAGCGATGCGTTTATTATGCATCGCGCGTAACAGATTACACCAGCACGCATGAGTCTATATCTCGATGCCATTAATGAATCTCTCCTTTTGCTCTCGCCACCATGCTTCCAACTGCCAGTCTCAGCAACTTCGACAACTGTCGACTCCACGAGAGACATCGCTTTCATCTCGTCCACTCTCTCCAGCGTAGAACCAGACATACAGGGTCATGCACGTATTATATAACGCAAAAATATCATTCTTGACACCCCACCCCACATGACGCTACATAACCGTACTGTAGCCCAGGAACTCCTTAGTTTTCCCTTCCAAATTATATTCTACTAGTTTAACACCGCCCCTAAAATGGTGGTCACAGCTGAAACATTACGCAATCAGATCTGTACAAATATTGCAGTATGGTCCTCATTTACCAGTTGTGTTCATAATGTTCTAGGCCTTTGTATTTTTAGTGTTTGTGTATTTAACATTAGTGTTATGTTTTTTACAAAATGCCGTCATGATACAGGAAAACACGAAAAACACTCATCAATGAAAGTTATTGTCAATGTTCAGTAATTGTCAGGTCATCGAACAAGCACCAAAGTGTATCATCAAAAGTGAATACAGTGAATACAGTCGAATCACTCGCTAGACAATCACGATTTTAGCATGCACGTGAAATCGAGGTCGATAGAATTCAACGTGATGCAAACGGCTAGCGTTATATAACATTAACTAGATGGAAAGTACTCTGAGTACAATTCCCCGCGAAAGCGAAATTTGGGGGTTTTTGTCGCCAACACTTGGCAACACTTGCCACACCTACTATTAGAAGTATAATATGTAAACAATCGCCGGTTTACGGAGCTTTTTTGACCGTTGCTTCCACATCCCTATACGGATCGTAACGAAACACAAACTTGGTCTTCCCTTTCCCCCTAGGAACCTTCCCATAAACCTGGTACAAATCCGTCGACAATCATTTTAGTTATCATGGTCACAGACAGACACACAGACAGACACACAAACCAACGCCGGTAAAACATACTCCCTCGCTTTCGCGGGGAGAACAAAGACTACCTCCTTTCTTATATAATGCATGACATTATAACAAATTGTAAACCCCTCCCCCTTCTGAGCGTTATACAACAGGCCTATATGGACGGCCCCTAGGCTGCCAATCTTGCCCGAAAATTTTTCGAAATATTTCGCAAAAAGGGTGAGTTGAGACACGTTTTTCGTTTTTTAACGACCATTTTGTGGTCCATTCATAGCTGTCGGTTTGCTGTGTGTGTCTGTGTGTGTTCGTATGACAATATCAAACAAAATGACCTTTGATCTAGATACTTGACCTTATCTACGTCATGTTTATAGGTCAAGGTCATATGTCAGTTAGTTCAAGGTTACACGGTGTCAGGAGAAAAATGTTGTTCCTTTTCTCGGCTGAAAGCGAAACAGTGAAACTGGAAAACACCAGTTCGGCAACGTGAAGGAAAAGCAGACCTGAACTGGAAACTATAAATAAATAGTATTATCAGCCGCAAAGCGGTCGGTGTGACCTTAAGTGAGGGCTTTCTGATTGAAATAACTCTACTTGGTGCATAGTCGATCGCAGTCGCCCCCACGTAGACTGAATGACTGACGGGAGAACTTCTTAAACGATACCGAGATCATTCTGTCTGACACGTTCTGACGCCAACACGGTTCGAAATGGAGTAGTTCTTGACGTGGCGAAAGAGTTCAAATTAGCGCTGCAGACCACTCGAGGTCGCGCCGACAGTGTTCATCGTCGTCGATGTTCTATTCTGCTTCGTCACGTTTTTGCACACACGGTCGCAAACAGACGCGTTCGCGATTCATAACGAACAGGCGCCATACAAATGTCCCGTCTTCTTCTCAGACCAACCGGAAATGTTTCTCCGCCCAGCCCGAGACGGACTCCGAGTTACGAACTCGCCGATCAGAGTGGCTTAGAGTTCAACAGTGAATCGTTCGAAACACGACACATCGGCGGACAATGGCTGGTGCGTGACTAGCGAACACCTTCAGCAGCTTCACGAAATCCGCATCGACGACCGTCTGCGTCGAGCGATGGTCACTGCGACCCCGCCGAGCTGCAGTCAGACCTCGCCGACACGCTAATCGTATCGCCAGCGACAGCAGCTGGCCGGCGGGCGCTCGATTTCGTCGACGACAACGCGACGTGGCGGGAAGTTGCGCTCTCGTCTTGCTTGATCTGAATGTGCCCAAATGAATACCGGGTGTCGGTCCGGCAGAATGAAATCCTCTCAGAACGAAAGCAAATTTCGAACGAAGAGGAAGCGGGATTTCGTTCTGACGGGAACCATTTTCAACGGGTTTTGGAATGCAAAGGTGTATAGAATACGATTTGTCAATGAACTACGAAGTGACTGTCGAGTTAATTAATGTCAATAATCCCACGTGTTAGTATGTGCTTATTTTGACGTTGTATGCATACAATAAACGATTAGTATACACTATGTAGGTTTAATGACAGTTTACCTCATTACAGCAAGTGTGTTTTCCGGTTGCGTTAGAGTAGCGTCTATACTCACTGAACGCACACATCCCTACAACTACACACGGCTTTTGGTGTTGATAGGTTCAAGATTTTAAACCTCAACTTTGATTAGCAAGTAAGTAAATGAGTAAACATAGATTTTTAAAGTGGTCTAAAAATGTCGAAAGGGAGCTCGTTCTGGTGGGATTTCGTTCGACGGGATTTCGTTTTCACCAGATTTCGTTCTGATTGCCCTAATTGGGACACCGCCTGTTAAGTGCGTGCTTAACCGAAAACTCTGGCAGGTGGCGGAAGAGAAGCAGAGCGCGTTAGCGCGATAACTCGCAGCGGGCTGCAGTGGTCTAGTACTAATTACACTAGCCATAATCAGTTTCCCGGCTACTGTTCATCTCAAAACGGTCACGTGATGTTTGTCGACGTCGTTGTATTTCCGACATCAGAGTCTTTCCCCGCTGTATCACATCCGTCTGCTGTGCGTGTGTTCAGCGGGCACGTCGTAATTCAGTTAGCAGGCGATAAGCTTGTCGACGTGGTGGATCGCCGTCTCCTATAGACGTTTAGCCGAGACGCAATCGCCCGCAGCATCTGTCGCTCTGATCTCGTCAAATTTATTAACTTCTGTCCGCGCGACGTTCCGCGTTCCGAGGCCTTGGATTCCGAGCACCGACGTACTTCAGAAATCCCGATTAAACGTACATCAGCTCCGACGAGAAAGGACGACGGTAGATTCGTCGGTTCGTGAAACTAGAGAGCTATCACTCGAGGTCGCGCCGACCACTTTTTCATCCTGTGACCGTGAACTTTGACCCGTGATGACCTTAGGTGGCGGCGTGGCGTAGTGGTAGCGTCGTTGATCTAGATCAACCAGGTTAACCTACGCTGAGCCCGGTTAGTACTGGGATGGGTGACCGTGTCCGGGTTCGACTCCTGGAGGCGGCACTATTTCGGTATGTAACCAACCACCCAGGCCGACTCAGCCTTCTACCCTCGGTGGGACGGTAAATGAGTACCAGCCAAAGGGCGGTGATGCACTGCGGCTGGAGAGTAAAGGCAGGCATGGTGTAATTTGCAGGTAAAACTGTGTGATTCATGTCTGAGCGCATTAGAGGTAGTTACGTCGATGCGCTATACAAATCGACGTATACTTTACTTTACTTTACCTTGTCAACAGAACTTGACCTAGATACTGTCAAGATGAACTAGCACACCAAATATCTAGGCCAAAGTGTCCGGTCACACACACACATCGCATCGATTGGTCTACCTGGACCACTAAAGTGGTCAGTAAGAGACGTAAGCAGATCGATCTGGCTGATCCGAATCCGATCGAGTTTTCGAACAAGACAATGTCCCTGATTTTGATCCACAAGGTGCGACTGCTGCCGGTAACATCACAGTAACCATAGGCGTCGAACTCTGGGGGAGGATGGGGAGACACGTCCCCAGTATTTAACTTGCATTATACACCCAGTGAGAAATCCTCCACAATATTTAACATTTGTTCCCTTTCACATGGTCAAGATGAAGTTTTTAGGCCGTATCGATGCGCGCAGTGCCTAGATGCGGCCTATTGCTACAGATGTCGCAGGTAGCGTGGTCTGTCTGTCTGTGTGTTCGTCACACGGATGTGCTGTGCAAAAACGGCTGAACCGATCGAGATGCCGTTTGGGGGCTGACTTACGTGGGTCCAAGAACCATGTATTAAATGAGGTCGAGATTCCCCTGACGCGAATGGGCAATGTTTGGGGTTGTTCAGCCCATTGAAAAGCATTGGAAGCATCTGCTGCTTTGTATAAGCAAAATGGATCATTCAGTCCTCAATAACAGCATGATAGCACGACTGTTGCAGCCTACTGCAATGCTCCCGACTGGTCGGTGTCACATTACATTGTCCCCCGTGAAAAAAACACGCCCCTGCGATGCGGCCTTTCGCCAAAATTCTCTGACTACTCGTTAGGCATAATAATGCTAATGCAACAAAAACGTTCGGTGGCCGGGCTACCCGCATTATGTGGGACAGCTTACAAGAAGAACGTCTCCCCCAGTGTTATTAACGCACTGTCAATAACCAACCAACGTTAAACTCCGGTTGCCCAGTCCGGAATGTAGCTAACATGGACGCATAACCGGTAGCTCAGTAATCCAGCGGTTAGGGCGTCGGACTTGCGACTCAATGGTCATGAGTTCGATCCCCGGCCGCCGCACTATCGGTCGGTTGGTACTGGGATGGGGACCGTCTTCGGGCGGGCATACTACCTCGGTATGTAACCAGCCACCCAGGTCAACTCAGCTTCCTACCCTATGTGGGACGGTAAACGAGTAGCGGCCAAAAGTGCGGCGATGCGCTGCGGTTGGGGATCAAAAGCAAAGTGGTTTATTCCATTTGTGGATAAACGTGTGTGCATGGCAGGTAAAACCGTGCGATTCGTCGTTAACACGTGCCATTCTGAACGCTTTAGAGGCGAGTTCTCACGGAAAGGCGTTATACAAGTGAGGTCTTCAACTTCAACTTCTTCAACCGATGTTCAAATATGGCAGCTCGGTCGACCATCGCCGGAGTGCGGCTGCTGACGAAAAACGGGGTTAATTATGGCTGCATGCGGTCACGTGACGACTTACCGGCATGCATTGCTGTATTGCTTGTCGGTGACGAACGACCGAAAGAACTTGTCGAACGCCTCAGTGCACGTTTGAGTCGGAGTAAAATGGACAAGGAAACAGTCGGACAGCTGCTGATCTGCACACACACACACACACACAAGCACGTCATTATGTACGATAACGATAACTATAACGATAACGAACGCGATAATAAACACGGCTGCAATTAACGACGCATGTATAGTCAAAACTGTACAAGTTCTTCTGAAACTAGAAGATGGCCGTAGCAGCACGCGTCACCAGCAGGCTCAGCCGAGCGACCGTGACGGTTTTCGCAACCATGTTTTTATAGCCCACGGTGTATTTTCAGACCATCTCGAGACAGCTGACGTGTCGTTGCTAGTCAACGACACGTCAGCTGTCTCGAGATGGTCTGAAAATACACCGTGGGCTATAAAAACATGCCACTTTATTTCTCACTATAACTCCCTTTTTTCTTGGTGTATTTTTAAACTTTTTGTACCAATGGAAACACGAAAGAATGCTCTACAATAATGTAGTTATTTAATGGACTGAAAAAGTCATAATTTTGTCACACTGCTATGTTCACTTCCTCGAGCTTAAGTGCATAATAATAATAATGCAATAAAATGGAATATGGAAATATGCTGAATTCTAAAGACAGAGTTTTGACCATAACCTGCAGGAATCTAAAAGAAATTTTCTGCTCGAACACTCAACAACGAATACCCCAACAAAAATTGAAAAGACAAACATTGGAAGACTTTCTGTGAAAGTTGCACTTGCACACAATCAATTCGATCGAGCGCACTGCAGGAAGCTGTAGGCCACGGTCATCCCGAACTGCAGATACCACTGCCACAGTTGAAAACACAGTTGAAGTGAATTTGTAAATTTTATACCCCTTCTGCAGAGTGTTCATTCCTGTTGCTATCTGTACATAAAGTGTAAAACACCAAAAATACGGGAGTTAAATTGAAAAATAAAGTGACACTTTTTCTCAAGTATCTAGGTCAAAGGTCATTTCGTTCCATATTATTATATGAACGCACACAGACACATACAGCAAACCGACAGCTATGCCTGGACCACAAAATGGTCGTTGAAAAACGAAACGTGTCTCAACTCACCCTTTTTGCTAAATATTTCAAAAAATTTTCAGGCAAGATTGTGGCCACGGCGTAGTTTTGCGCACGTTACTTACTTCTTTGACTGCGGTCGAGGCACGGTCGTGAGTAGACGAGATAGCGGCGAAGATGAGCTCGAAGGACGGACACGGCCTGCGAGTCGCCGGCGCAGTCCCTGATGAGCTGCTGATAGCAGGTGCTTGTCGTTTCCCAACTCCTGGGCCCACACGCACAGCATCGCCCTGACTACTAATGACGCAACGACTGGACCCGCCCGCCGCCAGATTTCAGTGGGGGGCACAGCGGGGCAAATGCTTCCGAGCGCGGCAGGCGAGGGGGCGCAAAAAAGCTTCACCAACTAGAAAGCGGAGCAAAGCCCAACGTGTAGCCCGCCCGGCATGCGCAAACACGACTGTGCATTTCTTACTTACCTACAGACTGGCTACGTTACTGCCACCTAGCGAATGATCTTTAAAAACCAGCGCACAGCGTATTGCGGTATTGCGATGCCGGGTGGGCTAAAAATATTTTATGACTAACGACCTCAAAATTGAGTTTGATAAAGTTTGCTGAATGAGTCAACAGCAACCTATCGCTAAGCTCTGGCGGCCATAAAGTACTTGATTAGCATACTCTGTACGGAAAATCCATCCTATAGAATTGCAGGCACAACCATAGGGGTATATTTAACCGAAGATCGGACTGTTGGCGTCAGACCCGCGTGACAACTGTAGGGGGGAAGGGGGTAGAAGGGAAGGGGCACTTCGTTGCTTCTGACCCCAGGCGCCGAAACCGCTAGTTATGCTATTGTCCGGTTTGCCGGAACTGCGACTAGCTGGTGCCACGTTCGGCGTCAAAATGATGTACGGCGCTGACAACTTGCACGTCGGCGAAGCACGAAATGTTGCCATCAGTTCTGTGTCCGCCATTAAGTAAGTAACAAGATGTGTCGTCCAACTGGGCCGACACGTAATTGATTCCTTCCCGTTTATTAGTCAGCTGCATCGGTCAGTCTCACGAGGTTTAGGCAGCGACGCACGGACGGCGGACACATCTGAGAAATGGGCAGGCCAGATAAAAAAAATTCGGCGATCACACAAACAGCGGTCACGGTTTTATACCCCATGGAATTCTATGGGGGGAAACGAGAAATTTTACATGGAATCTCCATAGGATTCCATGTGAAATGATCCATGGAATTTTCATGCCAAGTGTGCAAAAACATAAAAAACTCCATGTTTATGTTTAATGCTAAGAAGAACAGGAAGTGATTTATTGAATGAAAAAGGTGCTGCATTTCTCTTATGACGTTGGATAACCTATCTTTGGAGTCGGTGCAAAGTCTCAATGGAAAATTTCACGTGTTTTCCCCATAAAATTCCACGAGGTACAAAACCGGGACTGGTATTATGTAAGATCGCCAAAAATCGGTATTGAGACAGCATCGGGGGCGCTGCTGGGGTGGGAGCAGTATAGGGTTGCTCTTAGTTCAAGAATTCTTTTTAGTTTTTTTAGTTTTATACAGTTCAAAACGTAGCAGTTGACTTCATGATGCTATCAGTCTTGACGTTTGACGATCTAACTAAACACCATCACGAGTGCTACAGTTCTACTGCTTCACGAATGCAATGCCGTCTGTAGGAAATCGCGTATTCTATTCGCGTAACTGGCATGTTCAAGGTTATACTTATACTACAGCTATAGGTTTTTCATTGTGAAGTTTTTCGTCTTTCCTATTCATTTCGGATGTTCGTTTTCAATCGTTTCCCAGCCCCGGCGCCACGGGGAGGCTTGGGGAGGCTAAGCCTCCCCAGTGCGTTACTCAAGCCTCCCCAGATTCTGAAGCGTGCAACAAAAATCTGACAGATTCTGTAGATGTATTCGGTTTCGTTCA
>Ga0209780_1002865_pt1 | contig 12543 bp, 10 predicted proteins | sample WorMetexBAHAMAS2_FD_187384 | JGI IMG/M metagenome (GOLD analysis project Ga0209780, IMG submission 187384) | Marine gutless worms symbiont microbial communities from Max Planck institute for Marine Microbiology, Germany - Inanidrilus exumae... | ecosystem: Host-associated > Annelida > Digestive... | reverse complement strand
GGGGGGGGGGGGTAGTTCTAAGTTTCAAATATCATCAAAATAGGTTAATTGGTTTCCGAAATGTATGGTCAAAATTTACCCTTTCCAATTTCTTTGGCCGTTGGTTTATACAACAGCTTGTACTACTGTACAAGCCGTGGAACGCATAAGCGACACTAAAAACTCAATGTGATAGCGACCGTTTTCATGGACCCAATTTAAAAAATATACTCGGATAGAGCGTTTGCTCGCGATCCTAAAGGTCGCGGGTTCGAATCTTGGCCGGTCCGCTTCCAGGTAAAAGCCTTGGACAAGCTGCTCACACGCATGTGCCTCTGTCACCAAGCAGTATAATTTGGTACCGGCCGATGGGCGGTAACGTTCTTCCGCTGGGAAGGTAACCGCAGGCCTGGCGGAAAGTAATGGCAGCCTACCGCAGGGTGGATGGCTTCAAGTCACCTGCGGGCTGACTGCCTGTACACCGGGATCAGCTTCGGGCCCAACGCTCGGTAACGAGTATGGGAGAAATTTACCTTTACTTTTACTCTGATATTATAACAAAAATCTCAATCCACCTATGCCTTGATACTGCAGTATTAAATTTTGGCTTGAGGTACAACAGTACAGTCATAATTTGGCATCACTCATATTCTATCGAAATTCTTACTGCTCCTTACTGTGGCAGCAACGGTGGGTGCAGATGCTGCTTCCTCGTTCAGTGCTGCCAACAATGCGTCGAGTTTTCGTTTGACAATCAAACATTTGGCGGACACCGAACCTTCGACGTTCTCATCGCAGCAATTTGCGCAAGAAACTTTTGTCAACAGCTCAGAAACTGTTTGGCACAGATTCCTGTTGGCATCATACAGCGAAAACATAGGCCACGTGCAGACTCAACTGCCGAACAACAACAACGATGTATAAACACTGATAAAGTATAATAGCTTACAATTTCAGCAAGTTAAATCTGCGACGCTGTTAAATGCATCCCGAAAAAAACATCGACGGTGCGAGTTACTTCAAAACGTTCGGGCAACAAACAGCCGAAGAAACTTTCATGCAATAATAAACAGGTCATAAGCTTCTGCAACTATTACAGCAAAAGTAACTTTGGTACAGCGGCGAGGTATAGGAATTTCTGCAGACATATCGTGGTAAAGTGGGACTAAAACTGAGGCTCAGTGGTAAAGGCCAAGAATCGTGTATAATTATTAAGCTGGCCGTGTCCAGGGGTAAGAGTAATGTAACGGTCCGGCGTCCCTCCGTCCGTCTGCCTGTCTGTCCCGTCTTTTTTCTAACCTTATCGAAACGTACGGCGTGCCTATCTGTTCAACATGTCATTTCGCTTGCTACATCCACAGTGCCCAGGATAGCTAAGATCCGTCCGATACCTAAATACCAGTGCCGAAGCAACACACAGACTCTCGCCGCATCTCAGTTACACCAATCATGTCCAGATTGATGGAGCGAACCGTCTTTCGCACATATATCCAGCGTTTCTCAACCCGCCCACTACCCTGACATTTTCGGCTCCACATCAGCTGCTATCATTTTCCTACTTCGCATCGTTACCGACTCTCTGCAATTCGACCCACTTGTCGTTGTCATCTTGGATTTTTCCAAGATATTTAACTCCGTAAGACACTCCACGCTGCTGTCCAGGTTGGCTTTCTGTTATTACTTGGAAAATAAATTTTGATTGATTGATTGATTGATTGGCTGCTCTTGAACTCTCGAACTACCGATGCCAGTCTATAACTGGCTGGTAGACATATAGAGTACTGAGGCACCATGGGCTGTCTGACGTTGGACTACAGGAAGTCTTCTGCGCCGTTGTAGTCTCTGGGCTAACCTACGCGTCAACGGCGCAGAGCGGGTTCGTCACTGCAACGGACATCCAACGAATCGACGCCTTCCTTCGCCGCAGCAAACTCTGCCGATTCTGCCCGCCGGACTTACCATGAAGACTTCGGCCAGCAGCTGGCGCCGCCTGGCGGACTGCGACGACCGACTTTTCAATAAAATACGCCGCAACCCGCAGCACGTCCTACATAGCCTTCTGCCGCCACCATTTGCCGCCTCTCAGAACTACGGTCTGTGTTCTCGTTGGCATTACAGACAGCTACCGGCTCACACGTCTGTCACCAAGCAGTATAATGTGGTACCGGCCAATGGGCGCTGACGCTTTTCGGTTGGGAAGGTAACCGCAGGCCTGGCAGAAAGTAATAGCAGCCTACTGCCCTACGAGTCTTAATACTGTAGCATGTTTGGTTTGTCAGAAGTTTTAATAAAGACATTACGATGATGACGATGATGATGATGATGAATGATGATGAATACTCAATTACTGCATGCACGCAGACGTAAACTTTCATAATTATAAAAAAATTGTTTGTCGAGTTCCTGAGGTTATGTAGGCTTATCAGTCACTTATTTCGTTAAAATACTGGCGATAAATATACGAACGTGGCAGATGAAATAACGGCATTGTGGCTGTCGGAATAGAGAATGCGTGATAACTGATGTACAACTGAGTCTTCGTATGTAAATACTTCATCATTCTGCACATGCAAAGCAAGTAGGCAATGTTTGTATTAAGAACGTCCTTAGAATTCGCTGCATAGTTTCATTGACGTATAACAAAGCTTACCTAATGCGTATGACGAGTTATATAAAAGTAAATAAAGTAAATTATGAAGTTATTGGCAGTCTGTAGCTTTCCTAATCTCAAAGCTGCTTATGAACTTGGCTTACACAGACTTTGTAACGTACAGAACAGAAACAATGTTTTGACTGAAAATGTCAAAACTTATGTTCAGTGTCTGTTGAGAGCTGAAACACAACACTTATCGGTGGCCTCATTAATTGTCATATTGCTTTGACTATGCGCTGCTTTAAATCAATCACGTCTCGAATCGGTGACTTGTTTCTGCAGTATAATTTGGGAACAGCTTGGAATTTAAAACATTTAATTCCAAGCTGTTCCCAAATTATACTTGCATGAATAAAATGCATATGGGCAGAAATGACCAAAGAATTACCAAACCAGAAATTGGGAAGCAGCACTACTGGTCTATGCTGCAGAAACAAGTCACCGATTCGAGACGTGATTGATTTGAAGCAGCACATAGTCAAAGCAATATGACAATTAATGAGGCCACCGATAAGTGTTGTGTTTTAGCTCTCAACAGACACTGAACATAAGTTGTGACATTTTCAGTCAAAACATTGTTTCTGTTGGCGTTTTCTTTAGCAAATGCGCCTTTACTCCTGATAAAATATAGTTGCTTTTAGCATGACAGTAGTCAAAATGCAAATATTCCATGGTATACGTTTGCAATCCAGAGTAATTACAGATATGGTGGGCAATCTGCACTATCGTGCTTCAAATTTCCTAAACTACACTTCTGTGAAATGTTGTGAAGATTGACCAAACTTTGACAATGCTGTGGCAAAAACTAAAGGGTATACTTTTTATTGAGGCACAGCATAGTCACCTATTACGGAATGACTTTAAAACTCTGAAGAATACCATGCACTGGTTTCTGTATCACATGCACTCATCAGTATGTAACTGAATATAGAAGACATATAACTAACGTTTTCTGAAGATTGTTTCTTGTTCAAGGCACGATCTTCATAAACCAAGACACTCCATCTGCCAAAAAGCACGAAACAGTATCTGATAGCAACATAACAACTGAATATATATAATTTTAGACCACAACTCTTTAGACTAAAAGTACTGCGCATGTAATAGGCCTATGATACATCATGTGCAAAACATTTGTATAGACTTCTTCCTTGCAAACTCTGGTATAAATAGTTCCAACAAATCCCAGCTTATTTATACTAGTTCTGATTTCAAGCATGATTTGTCATTCATGGGCTAGGACTTGCTACAGTCAACCAACTGTCAAATTTAAAGTCTCTATCTCCCCTGTCACGAAGATATGAAAGGCGAAACAAAATGTACTTTGGGGTAGTTACGTGTCACTCGAGGTCATTAGAAATAGCGCCATTCGACACAGCACACACGAGTTCCAGATAACCTTCCATAGTAAGCTATGTTCATAGGCCTATCTTGCACCGTTTCTGAGATATAGCGAGATATTTGTCGAAAATCGCTGATGTTAACGTTCCACACCCGTGACCCTATTGGAATTTTGCCGAGATCTTTGATTTCCGGAAACCACGATCTTGCTCTTGCTGGAAACTAGAGTCCCTGGTACGGCATCATTTCCGTGATCCTAAACGTTTAGTCATTTTGGTCAAGGGTGCATATCGGCGAGTGACGGACAGACAAACAAACGATCACAACATATAACATATTGCCACGCTATAGCACAGCGTCACGCGGTAAAATGGTTTCCTTATTTGCCAAATCTGACAGTGATAATTTAACGTAGATTGAGTGACGTGTAGAAGCAAATTCGACCTGTCGAGCATCTCAATCTGAGCATTCTCCAGCTGATGAAGCACAGTGGGCAGCTGAGCATCGTCGTCGAAGCTGGCGCCCCAGCCAAGTATTTGTGACAGGTCGTTGCCTGTACCTAGTGGCAGTACTCCAACCTGACACTGTCATATCATTCACACCGATACATCAAAGTTAACACAAATTTAATCCACCCATTATTTGTATCACTTCATACAACGCCAACTGCAGTAGTGCATAGAGTGGAAGATGCGTTTTAAAGAGGTACAAACTGTTAACCTACTAAAGTGGCGCAAATATTGCACCAATCAACAAAGTGCCGCTATACATAAGGTACTGTGTAATTTTTTCATTCCTATCTATGCCAGCTTTTCCGTCCGCCATAATGTGGGGCAAGCAAATGTAAAACACTTCAAGTCGTGTTGGTTTGATATTATATTCTGGCGCTAGCACTAAGCTTTTGTTAAACAGACTAATTCAATTTTACTTAAATAACATGACAAATCTTCACCAGTTAACTTCCCACAGTACACCATCATGCCGTACAACATGGTGATCGTATCGTGACCATAGATCACTGTGACGTCACTTCACCCTACGTATATTCTTGTCCGTAACTTCACCAAATGCTGACTGATTTTCGAAATTCTTTCACGGTGAGACTCAGCAGCAATTTTTTAAACAAAAATCGTCATTAAAGATCCCGTCACATCTTGAGCATGTCGCTATATACTGCCTTGTGAAATGGTGTGGCAACTTTTTGACGACTTACAGACTACGGTGGACGAAGTCTTGTCTTTTGTGCCACCTCGTCTACGTGATACAGTAGCTCAATACAAGGATTTCAGGCAAAGGCAGCCAATGCAATGAACCTGCTTAAGAAGGCAAAGTCGGTCGATTTCATTGAGGACCCAACTGACACTTCCATCTCCACCGCACACGAGCACTCGAAATGACTCGAAGTTCCGAAATAATCGCAGACTACAAACGCACACGTTATGCGCAGGATGAAGTTGAATCGCAATGTTAGTCGGTAATTACACGGCTGTTGCAATCTTTACTCGGTTTTCTTGCATGCAACTCAGCAACGGATGGATAACTGGCGAACAATTTGTACGATGACTAACGCGGTAATTAACTGATGTTGATGACGCTGATTAACAAGTTCTGATAAGGAATAATGAATACACTTCTAATGAAAAGCTGTTCACATTATAATGATGACATATTCCACCAGCATTTCGCACCCCTGTTGGGTGACCTATTCGAATTTCACCAAGTCCTTTGGCACCAGAAAACTACAGTCCTTAGGCTATTGTGCGGTGTTGTTTGCGTGATTCTACGTTCAGCCGTTTATACGACTTGTGACGGACAGACAGACGGACGGACACACAGTCACAGCATATACCGTGTCAGCATGGCGTCGCGCGGTAAAAACTGAAGGAACACGCGTCTCTCGTGCCCATTGTGCCGACGCTACTGCAGTAAATTATCGCTGGTGTTGTGTGATGCTGCCTGATCTATGGCGAATATAAAGTATTTTAGTATCCAGTGGCATATAATCATATGATCACATAATCGTTTGTTTAGTATCTTATTCGTACAAAAATATAAACACACAGGCTATTGTAACTACGATTTTGATTTTCGTCTTACCCCGTTTTGGGACCATCGTCGGTTAAGTCGAAGACCTGAGCAGGATTCAGCAGCTGTCTAAAACGCCTCAACATTTTTCGTCCCTGCGCAAAGATAATTTATCTATAACATCGTTACACGAAGAACATAAAGCCAAATGAACTCAAATTCAATGATCTTCTCATTCATTCACGCTGGTTGGGCCAGTATTTCGTCACATCTGTCACCTGCTTCACAAACACTGCGTCTGGGCCTACAGTACAGGGTCCGTGTATATACCGTTATTTTGCTTTTCACAGAAAATGAAAAAAAAACAGAAAATGGAACATGAATATCCATTTTCCATTTTCGACTTTTCACTGACAAGCAAAATCGGAAATGCAGTTTTCTTTTCGAAATCAAAAATGAAAAGAGAAAAGCCAAAAACTGACTGATATTATTATTTATTGATTGGTAATGTATTGTTTTTAGTATGGTATATACTGACGTACTCACGTTATCTCCGTCCACGCTACGCATCATTCAATAATTTACATTAACTCCTCAGTCAGTTAGTACCCGGTCTGGCTAGCTACCTGGTGATCTCCGCTCTGCGGGTTGACGAACACGAGCAGCGGGCTAGTGCCTGCAGGTTTCGTCGCTCGCCAGACGCCGTCAGAGTCGACGCTGTCGATCGACGTCGGTGGCAAGATGGAGATACGACATGCTCCGAGCGAGCACTCGGCCGGCAGTGACCCACGGCAGTCACTGTGTACCTACATCACATCATTCAGCAGCATCGATCGACGAATCGTTACCATCCACTTGACCGCTGCCACTTAGCTCACCCAGACATGTTATCTATATAATATTAAAATAGGACTGTCGCGATGCGTGAGCACGGGAGTAGCTTCGATGGACGGACGGTCGCGCGCAACATGCACAGGCAAAACGGCGAGCTGCGGCTCGGGCGGCGGCAGGGGCGTGGCTCACGAGGCGCGCGGGTACAAGCAAGGCTGGGCAGACGGAAGAGCTGGGAAGACGGGCAAGCCGACGGCCCAAATCGAGCCAAAATCGTGCTTGGCTCGTTTCTTTAAAAAGCACATACATTTATGTTAGAACGTACTGACTTCAATCTTAACAATAGGCCTAACTTCTGCAGGAACGGTCCTTGCTATGCCACTACTTCGCCAGTATTTTCACCTCTCCGTTCAGTTACGGTATACGCGCTGAAAACATTCATCAATGTGATATATTCCGTTTATCTTAACGAGTCGTAACGAAATGTGATTATGTTTATCGCCAATGGCTGATAAGCCAAAGCCAATCACAGGAAGCACTGTGTGGCACATTTAGTGTAAAATGTGTTTTCTCAAACAGACTCACAAACACATCTTCAAACAAGCGATATCGACCCGATAGCGACGAAACGATACGCAACGCACAGACATTCAGTACGCTGGCCGCGTCAAGCGGTAAGTGTAATGTAACGGTCTGCCGTCTGTCTGTATGTCTGTTCGGTCTTTTTCTAATCTTAATAGGGCGCGCAGCGCATACTCAACGTAATTCACCAAGGGCAGCACGCGACGCGGCCAGCGTACATTTCCGTCCCTGAATTACAAGGACCTTGTTATTCCAGTGTACAATAGTCATCATATAACTTACGGTGGCATGGCACCAGAGGCAGTAATAGTCTTGAAGTCGTCGCAAGCTGCCGCATGTGCGATCACACACCAGACACTTAGCATTCACGGGAAGGTTGCCCTGCGTCCACTGATGAGGCATTCGTATTGTCTGTATGACCACATATGGCCAAGAAATTACATATGTCATGGAGACGATATAAAAAAGAACTCACTGCGTGTCTTTATTTATAATTGGTAACAATGGCGAGTACTTGGTGCGTGATTCATGCTGTAGGAAGTAAAACAAATATGCAATTGTATACAGCAACTTCGCACCTGGTGCTGGCACCTGGCGAACTCGAAAAACATAATGCTGTCTTTGATTCTGGCCCACTGGTTCCGTCATGTTAAGATATGACGTCACTTTTCAAAATCGGAAGCACATAAAGTGTTGCACCATGTCAGAGTATGATCAAGACACGGCACAAGTAACACGTACAGAAAGTTTCGTAAATTTAGACATGTGTGATTTAGACTTACGAGCGGACAAACAGACAGACACACAGACAGACACGTTGACCGCAATACTTTTCACTCCTAGTGGAGGGCGAAGCAATGACGTGATGATCATTCTGTACGTACGCCAGTGCGTTGATCTTCAATGATGTCATCGCGGACTGACGCCAGAGTGGTCCACTTGCACACCACGCTCACGCGTCCAACACAGCGCTCGTGCGACTTCAGCTTGCAAACTGCAATATCACCAGCAACTAAATATACTGGGACTCTACTGCGAAAAGAAAGAGCCAGGCTGCTGATCGCAATTAGATGCGTTCTAGATAATGATAATATGAATAGCAGTTTTATTTTTAGTTTTTAAGCCCAGGATCTTTACTACCGGGGGTGTAAAATAATAATAATAATAATAGTAAAAAGAAGAAAAAGAAGAAGAAGAAAAAGAAGTACGCCTGTCTTCGGGGACGGACGTTATTCACACATGCCGACCGTACGCGTTGCCAGCGCTGACGGTTTCGGTAGCCATTCCCACCCTGAACTTTACTTCCTGGTGGATGACCGATTCGTCCAATTTTGGGCTTCTGGGGAGCAAAGGTCCCCAAAATGGGAGATACCCTGCCCAGGACGCCCATGAACCACCGCGCAAAATTTGACGCAGCTAGCTTTATCCTCGCCGGAGAAATCCGTAACCGTACAAACAAACAAACCAACAAATAGTAAACGACATATCCACACCTTTCCTATCGGCATGTGTGGATAATAATAATAACAGCATTTGTACACCGCCTTGGGGTCTGAAGATGCACAGGCGCTGGTAGCGGTGAGAGGTGACTAGTAAGTAAGTAAGTAAGTAAGTAAGCGAATTTATACACAGCGCCTTAAAAACAACAGTCACTATAGGCGCTGGTGCCTCGAACAACAAAATACGTCTTTAGTTTCCGCTAAAAACTGTCAAGTTACAAATCAGACTGAAAATTTTCTGGCTAAACCGTTACCATGGTCGGCTAAAATGTTGTTAAAGTGGTCGGTGCGACCTCGATTGAGGTCTATTTCTAGTTCGTTATTCTGACAGCACAATTTCCCCAAAAAGCATCGATTGGTTTAATAAAATTTGGGGATGTGTTTAATCAATTAATCGAAACAAATTTATATATTGCGGAGTATGTGGCAAAGGGTACAAGAGCTCAGCAACTGCTGGGATGGCCGACCGTGGAGTAGTGAGAGCCAAAGATTTTCAAACTCCAACATTTCACTGCCGCGGGAGATCTTCATTTCCGTGGGTGGTCAGGATCCTATTTAATTCGTCTGCGGTAACCCTCACATCAAAAACCAACTCGATCCGAGTTGCGTTCAGACACAAGTCACAAACAGACGTACACACAACCCATGGGATAAGCCAAACTGCTGCCACGATTGGCTGAAACGGTTGGCGACGGATATCTGCTCCTGGTCCCCACAGTCGGTGCGCGTATGCCAAGAAAACACAACACGCAATCTGCACACTGTTTCTGAAATTATTAGCGATCCTCCAAGCTGTCACAATAACCTTGGCACGACAGGTTGCCCAGGGTTGCGTCGTCAAGCGTCTCCGAGCACACTGTGCACTGATACGGTCGAACGTGTTGCAGCAGACTCCAGCTATGACTGGGACCAGCAACAGTGCCGAGATGACGATGATGATGATGATCCACCGTCGATGTCGCCGGCGTCTCGTTCGCCTTCATCTGATTCCACACAACGTCCTCACATAATTCCATCTGCCTTCAACGCAAGTCCCACTGGCGTAGCTACGAGTTCGTGTTGGGAGCTTCTCCCGACGTACGACTACAAGGCATGCAATCTGGAACCTATTATGACGAGGTTTAAAATGCAGTTCTACATAAACCAAGCACGAAATAGTTATTACTAAAATTGCACAATAGAATATCAACTTACCCTGGTATATTTCTAATTTTCTACAAACATTTTCATGGCAAGGCCGGATGGCCTAAGCCCCTGACCTATCTCCTTAGCTACACTTATCGTATTACTATATCCTAATATCCTGCACCTGGCCGTAAATCGAGTGACAGAGAAATACTAAGAGAGGCATAACAAGTATATGTCGGTCCTCGTTATAGTCGGGTCGAAATGTACGCTGACCGCGTCGCACGCTGCCCTCTGGTGAGTCATGGTGAGTACATGCCGACGGGACAGACAGATGGACAGACGCCAGACCGTTACATTACGCTCTCCGCTAGACTCGGCCAGCGTGAGAGTGTTATTAAATAGCAATTAGCAAAAACAGGAAAACATCAAGCCATCGAGCTGGCTGCCATTATCGTTGCATTATACGGTACTGGTTTCAGTTCACTCGTTCTGACGTGAAAGTGTTTAATGTTTTTATGTATCGTGCCTGCCTATAAACTACGTTCACTAGGCCTAATACCTCACACAGCTCACATGTCGATCGCAGAGAACAACGCGTCGCTTCACATAACACTGAAAACGTTTACATCTATCCTGAATGTAGGTCAACGTCATGTTACAGTGTATAAACGTCGACGCACACTATTTTCAATAGTAAATAAATAGGGGCCTTAATGCTCGTGAATTTGATTTTCCCCAAATATCTTAGTTCAATTGTTATTATGTAGTTGTACCTAATTGTTACAACGTAGCCTTACTTTGGTACACAGCTAGTCGTCGAGACGACGACAAAAGTGATCACAGAGATAGTTCAGAGAACCAAACATAACCTCGTTAATGTTCTTACAGCCGGTGACTATCAGATTCACGTCCGAGAGAGTCGCCGATGTTGTCAAAGTTGAATGCTGATCTGTACCTTTGACCGCAATCATGCACGGCACAACGGTAAATAGTTCGGCGCACATCCATGACTTGGGTCACGTGAGCAGGTGCGCCGTGCTTCCCTGTGAGCGCTGAGCAGTCCGACTCGCATATCGTGCGATAATGGTCGACAGCTTCAGAACGCTTCCTGGACGGTTTCATATGAAACCCGCGAGCGCGAGCCGCATTAGCTCGTGCATGCTGGAACGTATTTTAAGCTCATAAACCCAATTCACGTGAGTACGGTCTCTACTGCAGGACCGTATGGTGCTTGCGGCATTACCTGGAGTGAGAAGACTTGGCGTGTGGGTATATGTTGATAGATAGAAGGAAGGGACTGTTATCGCGTCGAATAAGCGATAAATGAGATTACATGGAACAAGGAGGCAGCACCAGAACCGCTGTTTCTGCTGCAGAGAGCCCCCAACGTCCTGCTGTCTCTACAGTCTACGTCATCGTTATCACGCTAGCAGTAGGCCTAAGCACCTTGCTATAGAACTAGAACATAGCTGTCTGCGTGAAAGCAGGCCAAGAGGACTTGTTAAGGATCTTTTGCTAGACGCCAGACGTCGTAACGCCTGACGTCAGTGGGATGAAGGTGTCTCCAAACCGATGGAGACGTCTTTGCCTGATTGTTTCAGCGAATAGTGTACAGCCAGTCAAATTTCGTACTGCCTGGTTGTAGTACTCGACGAAGGTTACGAGGAGTGAAATACTACTCGATCTACTCCAACAACTGGAACAACTCGACTACCGGTAGGTCTACACAACTGCTCGACGAAGTTAGTCTCGACCGACGGACACCATACCGAGATTAGTAGTACATAAGAAAGATAAGATACGCACCGTGTCACTGTAGTCAAACAATGAACCCGTTTTAGTTTTTATTTTTTGAATAACTCAATCAAATATGAACCGAATTTTGCTGCGCGACGCCGTTACATGCTATGGCCGTATGTGGCAGCCGGTGCAAACATTCGTGTTGCTGACCCACGCACTTATTATCCAGTAGGACCAGGGGTTAAATTAAGCCGGATCCCGCCGGATCTAAGATCCGGTACCTCCAGCTTGGGATCCGGCACCTTAACACCCAGATCCGGGGCCGTACTTTTCAGATCTGGCACCTACAGCGGGAGCCGGTGGCCGCATGTCATATGGCAAGTCGAAATTTTCGCTTTACGAAAGACTGAAGGCGGCGATTGCTACGACGCTGCTGGATACTTGTAAAATTTAACGTTAAACTTAACTGAAGTAAATTTTAAAATAAGTGGGCAGTGGGCACTGCGAGACCTAGACCGTCGTTATGGGGGGATCAAGGCGCCCATGTCTCGCTCGGCCGTTCGTGGCTTAGGCCTCCTTTCACCAACAAATTAGGGATCCGGCACCTCTTGAAAAGTAATTTAACCACTGAGTAGGACCAGTATCCACTACAATCGTGGTTTAGGAATGCAACTGATGATCACGTGACAGGAAACACTCCGCAGATAATGTACTGAAATTCTTACTTTCCGACGCCACACTTCGCCACGGTCAGCCATCCTTGAA
>Ga0209780_1002864_pt1 | contig 12544 bp, 8 predicted proteins | sample WorMetexBAHAMAS2_FD_187384 | JGI IMG/M metagenome (GOLD analysis project Ga0209780, IMG submission 187384) | Marine gutless worms symbiont microbial communities from Max Planck institute for Marine Microbiology, Germany - Inanidrilus exumae... | ecosystem: Host-associated > Annelida > Digestive... | reverse complement strand
GGATGAAAGAGGGGAGGTTAAGAGGGGAAGTAGAATACTTACACTCCAAATTTCATGTGAATATGTTCAGTCTGTCGGCTTCCGGTGGCCAAACACGACAAGTTTTGGAAAATTTTGACTTTTGTGGGCTCGTGTACCGACCCCCTTTTACCGATGAGGGCCAAATTTGGTGTGCAATAGCAGACACACAGTACACGTTTATTTGTCAAAGTTCGTCTCGATCGGTTTATTCTATCGCTCTCTGGCGGCGAAAAACCCCAATTTTTGCCGTTTTTTGGACTGAGAAAGTTGAACACGGGTGCACAACTACAAACCTTCCCCTATCCAACGGCATCAAAATCGTTTCTGTACTCCAACGTCTTCATGGCGAAATCGGGCGCACAAACTCTTGACGTTCAAAAGCGTGACGGACAAACAAACGGACAAAAAACTCCGCCAGGCGATGGGTGAAATCCGAGCCCCACCGAACTTGGCACTGTGATAGAGGACCTCGAGCACGTTCTTGTACCTCCAAAACTTTTTTGGGTCTGACAGTTTCGCCGCTAGGGGGCATTGAAAATTTGGGGGTAACCAGACCCCGTCAACTGAAAACCCCCCCATAACACCTCAATAACCTATTCAGCAAATCCAACGAAACTTAAACAGCTAACGCATCCTGAAACGAGGCACAAATTCTGCAACTTTGTGAAAATCGCGGGGCGTTTATATTCCACATTTTGATCAAATCTCAGTAAAAATTTCAGTGTTGGGGGTCCTATACCCTTTATCGCTGCACCGATGGGGTGAAATTTGGCATTTGCTTGTGGGATAAATTTGGCATGAAGGAGAAGACCGTTCCCCTTCTCCAAGCCAAATTTCTCACCCCAATCGGTGCAACGTGTTACCCCTGCCGGGCGATGAACCTCATAATCGGCCTCTGAGTAATTTATACAACCGGCGCTTTGCGCAATACTACCGGTTAATTAAGATACTTAACATGTTCATCATTACTGCAATAACGACAGTCGTTTGAAAAACACGCCCTACTGTTAAATATCAATTAACCGTGTCTGCGTTAAATGTTTCCATAGGCAACACCACGCTTTTCAATATCCCTGGTTCGACGTTCACTATCCGATTTCCAGTGTAGGCCGAAGTGAAAATTCAGAATTATTCGCAATTCTTCCAAACTTTTCAACGTGTATCGCCCAAACTCCCGATTTTTATCACCGTCTATCAACACTCAACAGATGCGTTGTTATCTATCAGTGATGTCTCAGGAACTTTAAACTTATCAGTTAGGCCCATCACTGCAAAGATTATCGCTACTGTTTTCCCGTTCTGGATGCTGAAGTCTAAACGCAGCGTATAGCATTGTTATAGATTTTTTTTAAACATTAGTCACATGACTCGCTGGTTGTTTCATCATCATTAACATAATTCCCCAACCAGTTCCTCTCTTTTTTACGTGACTATCTCCTTAACGTCTCTCTTTCTTGCTCCATTTCAAACCAACGTACAAAAAATTCTCTGGAAAGCATACCTCAGACCTCCCTACTGGTGCTCTCGCTTTCGATGGTCGAATATTTGTAACTCCAACCCCCGCAAGCAAATTCTGTATCGACACGGTAGACCTAACAGATCATTGTATTTATACATTGCTGATTTTTTTTTACAGAATAATGCATTAAAGTCAGATCACAAAACGCATGATAAAAATGCAGGATTCTATTGAAAAACTTTTCTGCTGGTTTGATGCTGTGCTGCATTTATATTGGGCAAATTTGGTTCATGGAAGCAAATTTTCTATGATAAATATAAGACACGGAATGCCATCGGGCAGACTCGATTTCAGCATCCCAAAGTTATCTTAAACAGTTCCACTACACTGACAAATTTATAGGCCTAATACTCTAAAATCCTGTGATATGTCTTTATTATAATTTATATTTCCAAAATGGCTTCCGACTATATTTGATTTGCCCATCACTTATCTCGATTAACGTTGCCGTTTTTGGTGTCATGAACTGTGACTGACTGATTGACTGACTTTAGGTTTTAGTCGCACCCGACGAAAAATAGGTCGAAATATATTAATCAATCTCGTTGCTCCGCGGTTAACCAGCGGCAAGTTACGTCATCCAGAAAAAACCGGGCAGCGAGTGATGAAAAGTTTAACAGATCAAACGTCTCGGCTGCTAATTAACAACTGCAACAACTCACTCATCAGTACAACATCCGTCAGAGATCAAGAGATCAATATCACCGGTATCAGCTTGGTTACATTTAATTAATGTTCCCCACTGAGTACAAATCGAAGCACTGCACTTTTGTACTTAAATGCAGACTTCTTTGCTAAGTAGCTTCTTCCAAGTTATCTGAATCACATAATTTGTATGTCAACAGAAAAAGAAAACTAATATCGCTGTGGACCAACGCGGGTTCCAAAATTTCCAACAAACTGCTCAACTTATGCACTAAAGCAAGGTTGAGTATTTCACCAATGGTCAAAGTATTAATGCCAGACTGTGAACATTTTTTTAGACAACTGCATCATTAAAACATAATTAGTGTCATAAAATAAAATGAAACACAACAAGCAGTTGAAGTATTTTTGACTTATTCATTTATGAAGACAAAGTTGGAAATGTTTCTGAGCAAATATCGGTTCAAAAGCACATCAACTGATAAATGCTTCCCAAGAAAAACCGATGTCACGTTGAAATAAAAGGCTACTTACTTACTTACTTACTTAGACATTGATCGCTAGCTAATGAGATAGATAACTGAAACAAAAGCTAAGTAACAGGACAGAATGAACTTCGACGCCACAGTGTTGACATGGATGTCTTCACCATCTGGACGGCCTGCTGTGACCTTGACCTTCAGAATCTAACCAGGTCATCAGTAGGGCTGGTGGATATTCCCTGTCAGATTCATTGAGACTGCTCAAGCCGTTCATGAAATATCATAGTACTGTAACAAATCTATCTGGACAAACGAACAAACGAACGAACTCGGCAAACAGACAGCCCGAAAGCATAATGATTTTGCCGACAATGTCGGCTGGTAAAGGCATAAAACACTGCAACGTAATTTATAATAACAAAGAAAAATCCGGTCACAGTGTCATTTCAGTCTGATAAGGTACGGATAACTTCAGCAACTGAAGCATAAAGGTATCAATAAAAAAATGTAAGTAGTACAGTAAGTAAACAGGAAGTAGTACAAATTTATGAGATGATGCTACCAGTACTAAATGTTAGACCTTCAGTGCTTTTGACACCCGGCAGCCCGTTAAAGGGGTACCAATTATCCCTGAAGGTTGTGATTTTCACCAGACCAGGCTAGAAGTGGAGTAAAGGTAAAGGCTTCCCATACTCGTTACCGAGCGTTTGGCCCGGAGCTGATCCCGGTGTACAGGCAGTCAGCCCACAGGTGACTTAAGTCATCCACCCGGCGGTAGGTTGCCATTACTTTCTGCCAGGCCTGCGGTTACCTTCCCAGCCGCACAGCATCACTGCTCTTTGGCTAGTACTCATTTTACCATCCAAAAGAGGGTAGAAGGCCGAGTCGATCAGAAAGAGGCTGAAACGTGAAACCCATGAACAGCTGCCTAGAGTCAGAGTTTGGATTACTGAGTAGTGTAAATTCTGTCGGTGAGCCGTCACCTGGAGGTAAAGCTCTAGCGACTTGATAGAGCACCGCTGTTTTACACCATCCATCACTACATCCAAAGTACAAGTCTTATCATGTGTTGAAAATCTAAATAGTGAATATTTAGCATAATCTGCCTCTTGATACATAGAACGATGAACATGGTTAACAACAATATAATCGTAACTATTACAATTACAGAACTACAAGATCACCACAAAATAAAAGTAGCATGTCCAATAGTAAGTCAAGGCTAGATCAACAGAGTTCCTTCTGTCAGAGAAGTGACTGTTCCACTTCACTCAGTAACTGACTTGTGAGCCTTCTTCTCAAACATCTTCGGCTTGTATTTACGAATGGCTCTACACAGCACGACATAAACAATCCTTCATTTTAACACTCGACAAATCACATCGCTTAGCTACAACGCCGACAATTGTTTTATGCCTCGTGGTTGGTCGGTTGGGAGATCAAAGTTCCCTTTCAGCACAATACTAGGCTATAGCTATAGGTCTTGGGTGTAGATGCAGTTCTGCCAGATTAACGATGGCCAATGATACAGTAACTTCCCGACCTCGTTCCTTTTTGTTCAGTGACGACCCAAAATGGGAAAGGATCTCATTTAAACTATTATGCTAGCGCCTACAACAGGGTGGAAACTAGCAAACCACCATAAGACCTATATATCAGTTCAATGTGGTATCTTGTGTAATTGCTGTTCATCAGTTCCTATAAACTATCAGTGCCTAATGACTCTCATTGTATACTATCTTTTCTGTGTTGGTCTGGCTTTGGAATGCTTCTCTTAGGTAAAACCCAAATAAAGCATCAGGTGAACCTCCCACCCACGGTACCAGGCCTGCCCCCTCCACCCCTTTATGCCTCATAACCTTGACCTTTTGACCCCAAAATAAACGGGTTTTCAGGACGCATGGTGGATCATGTCTGTGTCAAGTTTGGTGATCCTAGCCATATCAGTTTCTGAGATATCGTCTGGAAAAACAGAGAGACAGACAGACAAGCAAACACATAAACACTATTGAAAAAACGTACCCACACAACTGCCATTGGTAGATGGCCCAATGGACAAAACCATTTCGTACTTAACACCATCATTATTTGAGCAATAGTGTGACTTATAGTTTTTAGTCACATTAATCACACCAGTAGCGTTATCATCTGATAATATGAATTCCAATACTACTATTCGGGACTGTCGAATAGTGATTTTCTGCAGGATACCGGATTCGGTTAACCAACGCCTAATATCCGGCCGGTTCCGGATTTTTGATGCAACTTTCCCACTAGTCTATACCTATAAAAATTACAGCAAAAAAATCGCGTCCAATGCTTTATTTTTCTGCAATCTTTAATCTGCAGTGAATGCATTGCGCTGTTACATCATCCTCCAGTTTGACTGAGAAATAACTCCAAATTTCACTCCTGTGATTTTTGTGCCATCACGAACAACGCGTATACGCTACTGTCGAACTAACGAAAGAAATGGTCACAAATGTACTGCTAAGTTAAGTAAACCACGACCAGAGTTCAGTAAATCGACACCACCGTGAACTGGTAGGCCGCCAAATAAAACGCTAGCGCCAGTCACTTGCTAGTCGCGTCATTCACGTAGAGATTACTGACAGATTCCTACTTGTGTATTTCTGTGAAGCATCAAGTGTCAAGACAGCATGTGGCAACAGCGTCTCTTGCATCAAAGTTATAAAACGTGGACATTAATCGGCGGGCAGTGGGCTAGTGGGGCACCTGATCGGCGGCTGCAGTTGGCGCCAGAGCACACTGCCGGCGGCCTGCTACATCAATCGACATGCTTCATTGAAAAATTTTCGCGGCTGATACCAACTGTTAATTGCGTAGTGACATTGGACTCAAGTGCAAAACGGGGTACTGTAAAATTCGTGAAAATCCGACCCGCCGTGCCACATACAATCCGGCCGGAGATGGATTTCACCAGTTAGTGGAAAACCGGCCGGATCCGGATGGCCGGGTCGGATAACCGTCCATCCCTAACTACTATACACATTAATGATAGAAATGTGCAACAAGACAAAACAATACAACTAAACTAACTAGCAACAATGAATAGAAAGATGCATTCTTGGATGGCAATAAATGATCCGTTAACACAGTAAGTTACTACAATTTCTACTTCTTTCAATGTTTTAACCAACTTTCCATGGTCACAACCACTGAAACTGGGTCACTCAAAAGTCACCACTTCATATCACCTTCCACTCAACCAGGCCTAACTGCCGAGTTGAAATAAATAAGAAATTATTCCGCACTAAGCAACTGTGGACAGCAGGTCACCGGCTGTCTATTAGTGGCGGTCGACCAGTTGACTCTTATCCACACGTTCCATTTGTCAGCGAGATGGAAGAGTTGACAGCCTGGAGTAACTCTGGCAGAGAAGAACAGTTCAGTAAAATGAGCCACCAACCTTTAATTTTACTGTACAACAAACACACAGCACATCTCATAACACACAGCTTTATTTCACCAAGTTGGCAGCCAAAAAAACAACAACTTACTTTGCCGGTCTTCGTGGTTCAATTATGTTTCTCTTCTGTAAGCTGGTAAACTGGTCTCTCAACAGGCTGCCTTCAGGCTAACACATCAGCAAGCTCCGCAACAACAGACAAACTTACCCCCCGTCACTCCAGCTTTTATCACCTCTACCTCCCACTCCAGCTTTCATAATCTCTACCTCTCGCTCCAGTTTCCTACCTCTTACTCAACCTTCCATCATCTCTATACAACCTACAAACACGGCTGCAGTCTCCAAACAAATTAGTGTCCCTCAGATTTGTAAAACAACCATTTTGTTGATACTTAGGAAATGTTAGATCAGGAAAAACACTGAAGACATGCAGCAGTGTTTTGTAGTCAACAGAAACTTGAAGCAGCCGATGTAACAAAATCGGCAATACTGACGGCATTTCACAGTATTGACTCTGAAGAGCCAGTGTAAAGGCAGTCAGTCAATGGATCACGAAATGCTGAGGCCGCCATCTGGTGATATTTCCTGGTTAGGGTCAGTGTTTTGAGTTTTCTTCACAGCTCTGACACTGTTGGTTGGTTGGGTGACAGGAAGACCTGTAGAAACCACAGAGCTTCCCTTCCATGAACAAGTGACATTAGAAATGAATTAGCCATGTGCGGGACTGACGGTCGACCCTTCACAACTGACGTTTCTGCCAACTTCAAAGTCACATGACACAAAAACTAGGACAAATATAAAAAATCCTACACGCTCAAATTCAGATATTGTGCCTTACATGTTCTCCACAATTATTTCGTTTCTTAGAAGAAACTGTTCTTTGCATAACCACACCTAAAATTACACAATCACTGTGACAACATTTCTGCACTTACCACACCAAAATTATGACACATACACACCCTTTTTCTTCACTGCTTTGACACCCAATTCAAAACCGCCAAATAAACTAAAAATTCCATCTCTAAATGCTGGGATCACCGAGAACATTCACGTAAAAAGAACAATCGGGAACACATAAGAACTATTACAAGAGAGCCAACTCTCAACGTGAGAGCATTATAGTGAACGATCCAACTGTACCGTGAGTTGACGGAGGCAGGTAGCTTGTTCGCTGCTCAGTTTCAAGTCTACGCTTGGCTCTTGGTACCTGATCACACCCAGTCTACGTGTCTCGACGCCGTCAGTAAGTTCTTTTTGACGCTGTCGCCGGGCAGCGCGTGCAGCCAGCTTCATCTCCTGTCTCACCACTTCCTTCTTTGCCGACTTCAACCTTTGTGACCATTGTAACAAAACAAGGCTCACTACTGCATGCATCTGTAGTAAAGTAAGCAGGACATTTGTATAGTATCTTATAACGTGTGCGATACTCATCTCTAAGTGCTCATATATGGCATGTGTTAACGAGGGATCACACAATTTAACCTGCCACTCACATGTTTATGGACAAAAGGAATGAGCTATCCTGTCTTTACTCCCTATCCACAGCTCATCACCGCATCTTGGCTGGTTTCGTCTCTGATATAGCCATATTTGTGCGGAAAGGGGACGTTAAACTCCAACTAACTAACTAACTTTGGCTGGTACTCATTTCCCATCCCACTGATGCTAGTTAGTAGGAGTTTAACGTCCGTTAGAAGTAAAAACGTTGGAGTTTCGCCGAGATCTTTGGCAACAAAACTAGAGTCCCTGGGCTATCGTGTGGCATTGTTTGTGTAATCCTGCATTTAGCCGTTTTGGTACAGTGCCGGCTTGTGACAGACAGACGGATAAACAAACACACGACGACAACATATACTGCGCTAGCATAGCATCACGCGGTAATGATCAGCTATGAAAGCTAAACAATAGTAATTAAAAAGAAAACAAAATGCACGATATGCTATATGAACTGCTGTTTTCAGTGCTTTGACATTAGTTGGATGATAAAAGAGCGTCTGACATCATGTATGTTCGTCCTGTAGAAACCTGCAACATCCGTATCAATCTATGCAATGCGGCATAAAAATCACGTAACTATAACCACAACTAAAGAACCAGTATTTAGTTAACTATGACTAAAGCTATACTTTAGAAACCTAGAAACCCAAACTATCCTACCTATAACAAAACCGAAGCTAAACAATCAAAACTAAATGGTGTTTTTCAAAGACCTACCAGAACCTACCGTGCCACGCCCCCTACTTTCCTTATACAGAATAATTTATGTGACCTGGTATACCAGCGGCCTACCAAAAGCTACAGGAGTCAGACTGCGGTTACCTAACAGCCACGCCCTGTTAGGTTCTGGTAGGCCTTGGAAAACACCCCTTAAATTAACACTGGTGGTGGGGTGTTGGTAGTAGCAGTAGTAGTAGTAGGAGCAGCAGCAGCAGCAGCAGTGGTATCACATAACTACAGACCGTAGTACATTGCTCTGGCGAATCTTATCGGTTTTCAACTTTGCCAGACGACGTTCTTCAGCTTTCATCAACTTCAGACGTTTCCTTTCTCTTTCGGTTTTCTTGTCTTCACGTCTTACCGGAGGATTGTGTGAAACATCTGCTGACGTAACGTCACTTTCATCGCTGTCAGTAGCCTCAGCAGAGAAGCTGGCCCACTCACGCAACCACGACGTCTAAACACAGCACAAACAGAACCGACACAATACGCATTAGTCACAGCAAAAGAAATGTCGGTTTAGCAGTATGCAGAACAAGGAATGGCAGACACATGACAAATATCGTACAAAAACTGGCTTGCTTGTTGAAAAGACAAACACTCTCAACTACCTTCATTGTTAATTTCTGTCTATGGATCTAAATTTAGACAGTATCACTTCTCTGATATCCACTATGAACTGAAGACGAGTTTTACAGACGCCACTGGTAGTTGCATGGGTCGGTTTTCAACAATGTTGATGCGTTTTGTTTGTCTGTCTTTATGCACGACATCTGAAAAACCAATCTTGACATACAAATGTTCCATAATGAGTCCTGGAAACCTATTTATTTTGGGATCAAAAGGTCAAATGGCAAGGTCGCAATGAGTTGGTCTTTAGACAGAACACAATATATTGCCACCACTGCTGTTGCGTATGTAAGCTATGCTGGGTTATCCCTGCTATAATGCCCTGTGTACAAGCTTCCCCATGTCCGCTTTCTGCTGGGTTTTCCACAGCATGGGTTTTTTACACTCTTCTAGTTCATCTCTATGTCCACGTAGTTTACTCCCAATTATATGTGTATTTCGTTTAGACAGTAGTACCTTGAACGGCCTCTCCATCAAACCAAATCAACACCTCATCACCTGGCTGGGAATTGAGTTCTATGAAACCTAATGATTCATTTATTACTTTCCTTTCTGCCCTGCAGGGCTCGTAGTGTTGTCTTTAGAGATAACGAAATTTTAATATAGTATAAAATTGTCAGTTGCTACTATAATCAACGTTCATTTATGTTACACTCCACTATCTCTCTGAACCACACTGACATGGCTCAGCATGCATCTCAATATCTGCTTCAAGCATTCAACAACATTGAAACACACATCTCATCACTCTTATCCAGTCTATTTGTATCACCACCAACATTTCTGCATCTCTGGATCCCATGACGTCAACATGCTTTTATTATTACTGGCCCATCAACACATACTGTAGGGGGGCAGACTAGTAATGGTCGCTGGCGTCTGTCGTCGTCATCTGTAACACTCGAATATGCAACATAACTCACCAGGGGGCAGCACGCACGGCGGGCCAGTAGTGTTACGTCCCGTTAGGGCGACACCTTGTTTTATCAGCATCATTATAATTATTGCCTCATTGGCACAAACACGGTGCAGGTAACATCGCCGAGAAGAACTCCCGCATCTTCTCTCTAATCTCAATGTGCGAGATGCCATCAACAACAGCATGCAGTCAGTAAAACTCTCCTCCAACAAGTCCTACGGTGATGGTTGCATGACTCAGTCGCAGAACGTCGGTCTTCGGCCGGTGTACTTTCTCTGTCCTGCGCTCGACCTGTAGCTGACGGGTGACCACTTATGTGGGTAAACCGTCCGCTATGGGTCAACCAACCAGGCCAACTCAGCCTTTCATCCCTTCGGGATCGATAGATGAGTAGTAAGCTGCAATTAGATGTCTTTTACCTCAGTTTGAGGTGGCGCCATCTGGTGAATGCATACGAAGGAAAGGCAGGCATGGCGTATTTGCAGGTAACACTGTGTGATCCATGCCTGAGCGCTTTGAGATATGCATAGTATATATAAGGCGCTATATAAATATGCTTCCTTTCCTTTCCTTTTTTAAATGGGTGCCAGCTAACACACGTTGACCTGCATAATTGCTATGTCAAGCAGCTGTTGTCATAACCTCATCGGGAGCATTATCTGCTGTTGGAAACTGATCATCAAGTGCACGCTTTATACGCCGCTCTTCACGTAACCGTTTACGCTCTGTTTCTGCTGCTTTCTGAACCAGATCCTGCCACGACATGCACACGACTGTGTTTTTATCACACAACGTCTATATCAGACATAATATTAAGCATAGCAAACTGATGATTGGCTGCTGCATCATTTCAACGGCCGTAGTGACAGATGAATGTGTGTTAGCCAAGTTTTCCGGAATGATTTTCTTTCCAATTTTTTTTGCAAACCTGTGTATCATGTTGGGCAAAGATCGAAGCGTTTTTGTACTATTATTACTGCTAAATAGAAGTCAAAGTGCTGCTACTATTATTAAGAACACAGTAACAATTACAGTGTTAGAGTACAGAAATATGCCACAGGCCGTGAAAAATAATAAAACGAATCAATCATCAGAAGAAGATAACTAAAAAAGTGTCGCTTTAATCTTCTACAAGAATGACTACGGCTGCATTGTGATCTCGTTTCCAGTTTTTAAAGGTCTTGGTCTCAAGACTGGGTATCAAGGTCTTGGCTGGAGACCAAGACCAAGACGTGATTCGGTGGCAAGGTTATGGAAAATATACATACTGCTACACTGAAAAGCAGACTGTTCACTGCAGCTCAACTCTGGCTGTCGTGTGGATGCTGCTAAATCTGATACGACAGTGGCTGACGTTGATAAATCTGCATCTATGTGGACGTAATGAGTGCAGTCAGCAGTGAACAGACAGATGCTGGGGTGCACTGCTGATGTATCAGCATCTCAAACTTGTTGGTCATGAGAACAGACATGGTGAATGTCTATCATCACTTGTGTTGGCTTTTGTCAGTATCCTTCAGCGAATTTAACAGTTTCTTGATTATTTTATTTCCATTCGTCATTTGCTGTTCCTCCTGAAAGTGTTGAGTATAAACTTTTCAACATGATCTGTAGACCTAGGTGATTAGTCTTGGGTTTTGGCTCTTGGTCTTGAGACCCACTTTCACGTCTTGGACTTGACTCCAGTGCCAAGGTCTACATCTGGGTCTCCAGACCTAGGTGTCTTGATCTTGAGATCAGATAATAAGGTCTTGGGTCTTGAACTTGTCCTTTAGGTATCAATAACAAGAGTGGAATAAGGTATCGTCCCTGAAACATCCTGAACTAAAACACATAGCGTGGTCAACATAAAAATAACACGCAATGTTATTAGCATTATTTTTTATTGTTAAATGGCAAAAATTATGCAGTGTTACTCGTGAAGATGCAGAGGATAGAGTTTGATGTCCCTTTTCAGCACAAATATGGCTATATCAGAGATGAAAGGTCAGGGGTGGAGAGCTATCCCTACCCAGTGAAGGAAGGCCAGCAATATATCAACCTCAACCCTGGCCGCCTTTTTGTTCAGTAGCCACCCAAAAAAGAAAGAGATCGAGAGACTCATTCAAATTATTATGCTAGCGCCTACAACACGGGACAGACAACTATCACACTGCAAGACAAAACTAAATCAAATACTACAAAAACAAGCATGCATCCTTAAGAAAAAAAATGCATGTAACATAAAATCACAAAAAACTAAAGCCAGGTTTCGTCACCTCCTACGATATCCGGCCTGGAAATGGAGTTGGACTATTCTAGTAGAGTGGGAAGGGATGAAAAAGCAAGAAAATAGATGGAGTAAAAAAGGAAAAAAAGAAAAGTAAAAGAAACGAAAAGATAGAGTAGGTGCGGAAATGAAGGGATAAGGGGGAGAGGGGATTGCCTTGGACCCATACAGGGCACAGGGATGGATACTGGCATCTGAAAGCCTTCTTACTTGTATTTAGCATGTAGCAGGAATCCGTGGATCAAAAAAGGATGAGCCCAATGAGTGACTTGACTTTCTTTAGTTGGAGTTAGTTCGAGTTTAACGTCCCCTTTCAGCACAAATATGGCTATATCAGAGACAAAAGGTCAAGGGTGGAGAGCCATCTCTACCCAGTGAAGGAAGGCCAGCGATATATTAACCTCAACCC
>Ga0209780_1002863_pt1 | contig 12545 bp, 8 predicted proteins | sample WorMetexBAHAMAS2_FD_187384 | JGI IMG/M metagenome (GOLD analysis project Ga0209780, IMG submission 187384) | Marine gutless worms symbiont microbial communities from Max Planck institute for Marine Microbiology, Germany - Inanidrilus exumae... | ecosystem: Host-associated > Annelida > Digestive... | reverse complement strand
CGAGAGCTGATACTCATTTTACCGTCCCGCGGAGGGTGGAAGGCTGAGTCAACCTAGGCACTGCAGTAAGGGTGTGCAGCCCGTGCCCAAGGCTGTATATCGCAGTGGCTGTCGTGATAAACACAACTGCCTGCGGTGAGATTCGAACCTGGGTCCTCTCACACCGCAGTCAGGCATGTTACCGCTAGGCCACTGCGACACTGCAAGAATAACTATACCAAAAAGACCAATAAACTCGTACTTTTTTAGCATTTTGCGGCAACATTTATCAAAATATGTTACACAGACGGGTTTATATTGCAGTAAGCAGCTAGAAACTACTTTTAATCAATTTGGTAAAAAATTGTTGCATATCACCTTTAAGGCAGTCCGGAGGCTAGAAAGCAGTCAGTCTTTTCCGTGACTGGTTGGCTGACTTCAGTGGGCATAACCTACAATACAACGGTGCACCAACTGCCGGCGGTCTCGTTGTCTCGCCATTATTGTCACGCTCCAGGCATCACAAATGATCCCCATGACGTCATACTATTGCACACCTAACAGCAAGTTTTCGATGGATCCCTACGGCACCGGCTGCTAACCGTAGATAACTTTAGAGGAAGATGGACGAGGACATGGTGATCGCAGCTGGGGTCATGACCAAAGCACTGCTATGATACACTGTCAGGATCTGATCCCCGAATAACTGATAAACTCAACCGATGAGTTACACTAATACTTATAATGACAACACGGGTGTCAAATATAATGAATATAGACATTTATTATTAAATAACACTAATTACAATAAGATTAAATAGTTCAATATACAGACAACACACCAGTCTAAAATCAAACTGATCCAACTAAAACTAAATGCAGCATATAACTGCCAACAGAAAAAGCAGCAAAACTAAAAACTGCAGTATTCTCATCTCGCGTGTTGCAGCGACAGAACTTTCCGATATGGATCTTGGAAAACACTTCAGCTTCCTAAAATTGTGTGATGTTTTTATATGTATCAACATACACGGGTAAAGTGTGATTTGTACAGTGCAAATTATTATCCACACATGCCGATAGGCAAGGTGTGGATATACTGTTTACTGTTTGTGTGTTTTGGTTGTTTGTTGGTTTGTTTGTGCGGTTACAGATTTCTCCGCCGAGGATAAAGCTAGCGGCGTCAAATTTTGCAGGGCGGTTTATCGGCGTCCAATGCAGGGAATCACCCATTCTCGTGAACTTTGCTCCCCAGAAGCTCAAAATCGGACGAATCAGCTGGCGCGCCCTTGCTTTAATGTGCTGCTTTTAGGCTTCTGTGAATCACATGCCTATCAGATTCGCGCGGCGTGTGGACGTAGAATCGGCATGTGTGGATATACGTCAGTCCCCGAACACGAGTTTGCCGTAGCAGTGAAGAGCTAAGTTGATGCTAAACTGCTATACACTGTTTACTTACTTTATTATAAATGGCTTTCCTTGACTCATGATGTAGCATTTCTGTATCATGTTTGGTGATGCATCGGTTATTGAGATATCATGCGGAAAAACTGACAGACAGACAGACAGACCGACAGACAAACACCGATAAAAACCCTACCCCTGCGACTGCCGTCGGCGTAGGTACTCATATTCACTTCACGCCAAACGTCCACAGTTTACCGATTTACCATACGCTTAGTCAATCAGCGGGTAACTGCGCTCGAGAGCATGCCTAGCCTTCACTGGAGTCTATATAGCGGTCTGGTTTTACGGTTATTACTCATCGTCTCATTCAGATTTTTCGGTCTGTCTTTGTTTCTCACTGCTGCTGCGGTGCCAGCCATTGGGCTCGGACAAGTGCGCTAGCTAGTTCCCGGAGCGCCTTCTTGCAGACTGCTGCCCAGTAGCACGCCAGCACGCGCCGCGGCAGTGCGCGCCATCGCTGGCCGCTGATCGTTTAAACCGTTAGCAAATAAACGCCCAAAACACGCCCGGCCCAACGGCGGGTCGTCAAACTATCGGCCAGCCCATTAGGCGGCTTCGACGCGCATCGGTCGGCTGTACAGGTGAGGTAGTATCTCGACCGTCGTCCTCTCGCGTCTTCGTTGTTGTTCGTCGACGCTGAACGTCGACCGTCTGACTGCCGCCGCTGCTACGTCCACACCATGACGTCGTCAGTGGCCGGCATACATCATCGCGACACGACCTTCACGAAGATCTTCGTCGGCGGCTTGCCGTACCACACGTCCGACCAGACCCTACGCAGCTACTTCGAACCATTCGGTGACATCACGGAGGCAGTCGTCATTACCGATCGACAGACCGGAAAGAGCCGTGGATATGGCTTCGTAAGTGTGCGGCCGTCTTTGTTGACGCTGTAAAGATGCGTTCACACTGGGTGCGTTGCGTTGCAGTGCGCGCGTCGCGCTGCGCTGCACCGCACGCAGCGCGACGCATCCGGTGTTAACGAACTTTTGCGGCGTCATGCGGCATGTTGCGGTATGTTGGAGTTGGTTGCGTTGCACAGTGGTTAGAACGTTGGTCTTTGACCGGCGAACTTTCCCTGTCCCACGCTCGACCTGCAGCTGACGGGTGACCACTTATGTGGGTAAACCGTCCGCTACAGGTCAGCCAACTAGGCCAACTCAGCCTTTCATCCTTCCGAGGTTGATAAATTGAGTAGTAAGCTATGTCGAATGCGTGCCGTCTCGTTCAGGTGGTGCCGTCTGGTGAATGCTTACGGAGTAAAGTCAGGATGGTCGTGTGGGTGGCAGGTAAAAACTGTGTGATCCCGTTAACACGTGCCATTCTGTAGCGCTTCGTGACTGTTTAGGCCGTAAGAACGCGCTATATAAGTACTTCACACTTTACTTTACTTCACCGCAACGCAACGTGTCCGGTGTGAACACTCGCATTCGATTCAGTCTTTGATTAGTGCGGCACTACAACGGTGTGAACGAACTTTAACAGTCTTCAAACGTGCGTGACTGAGACGAATTTCAAAATCTAGTTTTCATTCAGTCCACAACATACACCGCACAGATGCAAGTACCAATGCGGTTTTACCGGGCGGAAAGTTCTCATACAGCCTGTTGTGCCTGCACATGCAGATAATTATCCTGATACAATTTTGTACAGGGATAGGTTTTAAGACGTAATCTTCTTTAAAAATTTGGTGACGATCGGTTAACGAGTTTAGGGTGGCGTAATAAACTATGTCCCTATCTTCACCGTTTCTGAGATATAGCGAGATATAGGTCGAAAATGGCCAATTTTAACCTACCCCGCCTCTATTTGCGGCGAAAAAAATTGGCGACCCCGTTGGGGTGACCCCGCTGAAATTTCGCCTATATTTTCAGCATCGGAAAACTAGAGTCCCTGGGCTTGTTTGCGTGATCCTACGTTTAACCGTTTTGATACAATACCGGCGTGTGACGGACGGACGGACAGACACACGGCGACGGCATATACCGCGCGAGCATAGCGTCGCGCGGTAGAAAGGAAAATCAGTCGTTTTTTTTCGGCGCAGTGAAAAAAACTGACGGCCTGTTGAACAAACGTTACGCCTGGTCAGACGAACATGCCCGGCGGTGTTTCAAACAAACGTCGGCCTATACATACCACGTGGTCTGTGAAATCTTTGGTTCGAGTGTAGCTCGCATGTAACAGATAAACACCGATCGAAATTATTATCGGCTTGGAACTGCATAGCCTATACACTTGTAGCCGCTATGTGAGGCACCGCACAGCTTCTGCAAGTGCAGATTATCGGTCGCCGAACTGAAAGAAAGCCTGATATCGCGTATTGCTCTCCTCTGCAGGAACTGTTGTGCGCCTCTGTGCAAAATCCTGACCCTCGTGCCACTGTCGGAAATTCGAACGCTCGATGCCGTTAACAACAATAAGGATACTGTTTCCTTCGCCCCTCTTCCCGTAACTGCATATAGAAATATCTGTTCTGCATTAGTGATCAATAAGTAGCCTATTATAGCAGTCACTCGGTGAAGAAAAGTTTACTGTGTCATATTAACGTGTCGCTGTTGCCGATCATTTGAGTGGTCCGGGTACTGCGACCGGCCTGCGTTTGTCTGTGTGTTCGTACAATAACTTTCGAACGCTCACCAGTGATGTAGTCGAGGCATTTATTCCATTTATTCCGAAGCCGAGGCCGAGGCCGTGAGCTTATGGTTGATGCAAGGCAAGGCAGCAACTGCTCAGGTTATGGGGTTTGTCTTGGCTGACCCCGAACCATCACTCTGAGTTTTACGTGGCTTAACCATATCAACCAAGGCTGGCGAGACCGAGGCAGTGAGGTCGAGACTGGGATGAGGCAGTGGCAGTTTTTCTGAGGCCGAGGCAAGCCAATGAAATTCCGAGGCAGCTGGCATTAGGCCGAGGCATCAAAATTTTCTGCCTCGAAGCAGCCTTGAGGCGTAGCATCTGCCTCGCCCTCGAGGACTACGTCACTGCCGCTCACCGAGATATTCTACATGGTGGTTCGTCTTGACCCAGTCTATTAAACACTATTTTTAAAAGAGAATCCTCTCATAGTCGGCGACCAATAAAATTCATTAGTCTCTTTTGTTATGTCGATTAATATTTTTCTTCCCCTGCGATCTGTAATGATGTCACTTAGCTTATTAGCCCGCCCGGCATGACAGACCGAAGGGCTTATAATATTCTGCCGATTATACTTTCTTTCATCCTCTTTTTAACGGCCCCCTTGGAAACCAATCTCAGAATATACTGGACCGATCTTCACCAAATTTTAGGATTGGTAGACATAAGGGTGGGCGGTGGGCACGATCAACCTGACCTTCCTTTCGTGATCGCTCAAGGGACATTGCTATGGTAACCAATTTTTTGGCGCAAATCGGCGAAAATTGTCATACCCCGCCTTCATTCTGTGCGCCGGCATTCTACAAACGGATGGGAGAATCGCAATATGGATGTACGCATTAACACCGTCGATAACTTCTCTGCGTCTGCTAAAAATTTGATGAACTTTGGTCCAGTAACCACGGAGTTTTGCAGACGCGTTTGCGCCGGGCGGGCTACACGCTGGGATTTGCCACGCATTTGTAGTTAATTCTGAAGTGTACGATGTTACGTTGTTAAGTATTGTTTACTTACTTAGTTAGTTACGCTGGTTTCACACAGCTGTGAATGTGCACGATGTTTAGCGTGTAAACACTGCAGGTAACAATGGCGGACGAGGCGGCTGCACAACGGGCGTGTAAAGACCCAAACCCGATCATCGACGGTCGAAAAGCCAACGTTAATCTCGCATACCTCGGAGCAAAGCCAAGACTCCCAGTCGGAGACATTCTATGTAGGCGCTAACTTCTTTTCTCATTGTCAGTGTTCAAGTCGTTGGCGTTTTAATGTTACACTTGACGGAATATTCGACGTATGAGTGCTAGCTACTATACATAGGATGATAGTGACGTAATTTGTTTATTCCTATGTCAGCTGTTCTGGCCGCCTTGATGTAGGGCAAGGAAATGTAAACATTTCGCCGCACTTCGAGTCAGATGGCCGATCTGGCACTATAGCACTAAGCTTTCTTAAACCTACTGATTCAGTTGCATTACTGGCCCGCCTAATGGGCCAGTATTGTTTTGTTCGCTAGCGTCTGTCGTCGTCTGTAACGCTGCCAGCCGGAACTTAGAAATGTTTTCATGGACAGCTGTTACGCGACATTGTCGATTCTCGTTCGAAAACTTCGTCATGTTAAAATGCCGAGAACACGAAGACGCACGTCCCTGGATCGAAACGGAAAGAAATAAGATGGAGATAGAAAATGATGAAGTACGACCGCCGCATCTGTTGCTAGTCTCCGTCATCATTGTTTGGAATTTTCGTTCCGCTTTAAAACATCCCCGGACCGTTCGCGGATTCCGGAGCTCTCAGTTACCGGAAGATCTCGAACGGAGGGGGTCTGGGTGGGAAACTGTTTCTCCGGCATCCGCTGACGTCACGAGTCTTGTGATTATGATTGATTGATGACGGCTGCTGGCTGGCTGGCGGTGTTTGTAGCGACCGCGTCGGCGTTCCCGTACGCGTTGAAGACGCCCGGCTTGCCTCCCCCCGGCGCAGCCGTCTACCCGCTCGGCGATCTCATCGGGTAAGAGCTTCACCGCGGCCGCTGCGCGTATATCGCACACCACGTTAGCTCACTCACAGAGCACACGTGGATTTTTTCAGCTCCATCTTCATAAACGACAGATATTTATGACCGCCCCATTATGGACTGTACAGGGTGGGCCAAAAAAGTGATACCTCTCGTACAATGTAATTATAATGTACGAGAGGTATCACTTTTTTGGCCCACCCTGTATGTCTGTTTGTCCAGTATCTGCAGCTCTTAGAAAGCTCAAGCGTCACAGACCATGCAGCTTTCAGGTCAAAAGTCAAAGGTCAAAACCACGCTTTCGTCTTTGTGTGCCATCGGCGCTTACCAATCATTAGCGGTTACGCCGTCTCCTTTCCCTTCCCTTCCCGACTGCATCTCCTTCACTCTCTTCCTGTAATTTATCTTCTCCTCTACGTGCCTCGTGCCCTCCTGCCTTCACCCTATTTCCTTTTCCTGATAACCATTCAAGGATTGCGAAGCTCGAATCTACCGGAATATCACAGAACGCCCTACCAACCAAGGAAAGGAAAGGAAAGGAAAGGAAGAGTATTTATATAGCGCCATTTATACTACGCATAGTCTCATAGCGCTCAGACACGGATCACACAGTTTTACTTGCACATCACACCATGCCTGCTTTTCCTCCGTAAGCGTTCGCCAGACGGCGCCACCCCTAACTGAGTTATATAACAATTGCAGCTTACTACACATTTATCGACCCCAAAGGGATGAAAGACTAAGTTGGCTTGGTTGGTTAACCTATAGCATTTAGCCTCTAAACTCTTCTTCGCCTCCCAGGCCCAACAAAACCCGGCACACGTCGCCATGACTCCGATAAGGGTTTCAGAACTGAGCGTCACCTATAGTCAGCTGACGAACGAATGGACATGCTATAGCTATCTTCAAAAAGCCGTGACCGAAGCTCGTAAAAGTGTAAATGCCCTATCAGATCGCCGCGACTGAAAATTTTGAGTATGCTCAGAACTAGTTCAGGTCTGTTCAATATAGTTGAGGTTCAATTTAGTCGCGGCGGTGTGAAGGGGCCTTAAGCCATCGCATTATATAATGTTCCACTCATCAACCAACTTCGAGGCAACGTATGGGACTGTATACTACCATTTTTCTGCGTGTCTACAAACAAAATGCATGAAAAATCAAATTTTGCTTCTTTGTGCACGTCGGTAGAGCTTACACAGAAGTAAAGGTATTATTCATTTTGTTCGCAGTTATGTGCCACGTCGTAACGGGAAATCCGCCCAGCCTGCAGGTCCCCAGTGCGTAAACAACGTTAGCATTTTTGTGGCTGCGCTTGTTTGGTTTCCGGTGACGAGGTTTTGGTTTTATAATTAATGTCAGCTCACCGGCGATTGGTGTGGCATGATAGATGTCAGCGCCATGATGTGCTGCTCTTTTTTGTCCCCATCGATTTATACGTAGGACGAGTGGACGATAACTGGTTGAATTGAGTTGGATGGGTGTGTGTATAGTCTGTAATCGTGTGTTTTAGCGCTCAGCTGTATTATGTCTAACTCCAATTATTACTGGCCCGCCTACACATAGTGTGGGGGGCAGTATTGTTTTAGGGTTAGGGTTAGCGTTGGAGTTAGGATATTTCCCCGTCGGATATCCCCCCTACTCTGCTTGAGTTAGGGTTAGGTTTATGGTTTGGGTTAGGGAGGAAATGTCCGTTTAAAGTTTCGTTTTCACGTTTATAAAATTACACGATAGGCGCATCCCTAATGTTGGCTCGGTGCACGTGGATGATGGTGTGCACTGACGTCATCTCGCTGGATTGGATTTCCGACATCTTCGTTTCATGGCGAACTAGGATACACAGTCGCGTCCAACAAGCTGACAAACTGTTCATCAAAACGTAGCTTCCTCCGCAGTCGTCTAATTAGTAAACGTCTACATGAAACTGATAAACGTTTACTAAACGTCGCCAGCCGTCAGTGAAGTTCATGCGTCCGATTATCGCTTAATGTTGCATAAATCGCAAACATCTCACGTTGTGCTATCGACAGCCTGGGTTGATTTTAAATTTCTTAGCATCGAATTGTGTCATTGCCACTATCATTGTTTACAGTCTTAAAGTCTTTTAATTTTTGTAAACGTGTAAACGTGCGCAACACCGCGCGGACCAGTTTACCGTCATTGCACTGCCAGGAAGGGGCGTCGGGACGTTCTGGCATCTTGTTTTGTTCTCTTGTTTGGGACGCACTGGATTTTCGTAAAGGAAGGGAAACACGGCAGCGGATTAGCTCAGCAAGTAGACATGCTTAAAGCCGTCCCCACATGTAAAATAAAATGAAATAAATGTTGTAATAAAATCAGCAGCATTTATTTTATTTTATTTTACATGTGCGGATGGCATAACGCCGTCAGCGGCAACCGTATGTCAGTGTAGCAGCATCTTTCGTCGTCATTTTCGTTATCGTTAGGACCATCTTACTGGACGCACTGTCTTAGCAAGACTTCTCCATCTTGGATGATCCTGAGTTTGAAACCATTCGGAAAGTAATCCGACGTTGAGTTTCTGAACGTCAGATTCAGTCGCTCGCGACCAGGAATGCGATGCATTCTAGCTGGTCGGCTTTCGAAGTTTAGACTGTGTCTGTTGCGTACAAAACACTGTCGTGCTCTCGGTAAGTGGGGAGAATATTCTGGTAATGTTTCGGACGACTGTGGACTTTGTCCTTACATTAGGGCGGCTAGTTATGCCGACGTCGGTTGTGTCTGGAACCAGTAAGCCGGTTATTATGTAGATCGTTGTGGTTTTCGTGACAAAAGACAGTGTCTCGTGTCCAATGCGTAAGTTCATTTAACTTGGCAAACTCTTGTGGTTTCACGAGACAAGGAGCACTTGCTAGAAGAAAATCAACTGTCGTATCCTTCTTTATTCACCATGTCTGGTAGAAACAACAAAGACAAGAGAACAAAAGGAAACAAGCACAACACTATAAAAATATGATATTGTTCGTCACTGAACTTACCTCCCTTGAATCCAGACGTGACCAACTTTCAAGGTCATTCTTTCAAGATATCAGTCACCCATCCTCTTCCCTTTATTATTGACTTCCCCCTCCACGTGACATATCTGTCTTGTCTCGGCCCAGAACAGCCACACGGCTATCACGTCCTATTTCACGCACCAAAAATATTGCTTGCTGCTTTATTAATTACGCCTTAAATCATTATCAGGTATCACCCCTAACAACTAGTACGCTCAACTTTTCGTTTTGCTTCATGCGCATACTGTGCGTCTTGCTTATTTGTTGTTCTTAAAATTGTTTTATCAAGTTATTCGGCCCTTGGCCGCAAGAATTTCAATAAAGTATCTGTATCTGCATCTGTAGTGTATCCCTCGCTGCCAGCGTCTGAACTTAGTACCAAGTTGTTCTACTTTGATGCACTCTCTAGGTACCATTGCAGCTCACAGTCTTGAAGAACCAGGACATCACGATGCGGCGTCAAAAGTGGTGCAGCAGCTGTGTTAAAGGCATGCCAGTGCTAGCACTACTGCAATACGTACCTGCTGACTGACGCGATCTAAGCCGAGACATTTGCGTTTTATCCGTGCAGCTTCCGCATCGTTTTTTCGATCTCCAGACGTTTTGTGACTGTTGTTTCGTTTTCGCACTTTTTGGACTATTTTGGATGTTCCTGTAGGCTAAGCCTACTCCGACTTTATTGAACGTTAACAATACAGAATATGAAATATAGAATTCGACCACAAGTGTATGCAACTGAATCGTAAACTGAATTGCCAAATATCCAAACAGCGAGATTGTATTAATCTTGAAGGCGCTTAGAGAGCACATATCTTAGCAACGCCTAAAATAAAACAAATCCTGCACTCAAAACATATTGTTAATATACTTCTACATGACAGGATACATTTAGGTGCATGTAGGCCTAGTTACGTTTTGTTGCTTAGCGATCGAATTAAAAACGCGAAGAGAAGGATAAATTATCGGTTTGGGTGTCGGGCGAGGGGGGGGGGGCAGCAGCAGCTTCTGTCAGCTGTAATCGAAGTTCCAGGGTTGATGTCATCAACATGTACTTCGACGGTCAGCAAAGATTATATGTACACGAGATCTGCAATTCAGTCAGCGCAGATGTACATCGACCGCGACTTCGCGCTACTGACCACGGCGACCTGGTCGTGCCGCACGCCAACACTGACAGATTCGGTCGGCGCGGTTTTTCTCTGTGTCCGGACCGAACCAGTGGAACAAGCTACCACCCGACATTCGGAAAGTGTGCGATGAACCAGAACAATTTGCTCGAGCACTGAAAACTTTTTATTTCCAAATAGCAGTGGCAAGCACTTCTGAGAATAACATCAAAAGGAGGGCTATAGCAAAGACCTCAACATCAACATCAACGCAGTGTTTTAGTCATTCAGTGTTTTAACTTTTAACCTTTGCGATGGGGATGGGATTCGCCCGGCGTGGGTCTGCATGTACGACTGCACATTTCTGTAGTTTCAAAGAACGATGAGAAGTTCCTTTCAGTTTCCGACACAGCACGTCTGTCCGGAACCGGAGTTCTTGTCGAGCAGCTGGAGTGAATAAATCATCGTGAATAGCGTCACTGACGAACGCGAACGCACGCCGAGCTTTATCGCTTTTGCTGTTCGGTTATATTATACGTGCCCAAGAAGCCGTAAAGAGAATATGATTCTCGACTGCGCGCAACAGAAAAATCTTAATAAACAGTTAACCCATACACAAGTACGGAATCGATCGAGAATAATTATGTCTTGCCGATAAGTTTTGCAACGCTTCCGGCGCGTTCTTGATGCTTATATCAGACTGCAGACAGGTTGGGCGACTGGAAATTCTCGTATGATGTGTAATCGGGCGAGAAACAGACGTGTAGGCTATAGAACCATTTTGGCAAAGTTACGAGTGGCTTCACTGAGTGAATAATCATGAAAAATCGACGAACCATCGTTCGTTATGACAAGCACCGGTCATTCCCACTTATCAGCCGATCTCGTATAATGGCGTTATGAACAACTTTATTCACCTCGAGAGGTAGCATACAATAAATAATATAACAGCAATATAAACAAAAGAGACAGAACAGACAGAACAGAAAAGAGAAGCCGAGCAACGTGAGCAACGAGCAATGTGACGAAAATGATGATGATGATGATGGCAGAAGCTGCCAAGTAGCACACAATAAAGCGGCAACAAGCTAAGCTATACACGCGAGATAGTAATTTAATTCTATAGATAGAAATCAGACAAGAGACGTTGAATTACCGTAGAACTCGCAAAACGTTACAAGATGTATGCATCTATGTAAAACACATTTATCGGAGCAGCTAATGATAATTACACCATAAAAAATTATACTGCAGACAGAAATAACGAATCTGTGTAGACTGTATTTCCTCAGTCAAAAACTACACAGAACACAAATCAATTGTTGGCGCTTTTATGTAGCAGACGCTGCTTGATTGTGGAAGCATTTTCATATTGCTGGGCGTTTATCTTCATGTGCAAAATTTACCACTTTCGTGTATTTTTGGTCGACGTCACGGTTACTTGTAGACTGTTTGATATTTAGTTTGAACTGCTTGAAAACACTACAGTTTGTGTACGTGAAGCCATGTAGAAGTAGGCTGGATTATTATACTTATTTATCAATGATAACAAACAACGTGCGCTGAGACACGTACGGGACGCCAGTTTAGTCTTGTGTGCCTGGATGAGGGAGCGCATCGTCGATGACAGTTGGCGATACAGAGCCACGGCTCAGCTTTCAGGTGATAGTTGAAGATGAAGATTGTGGACTGGCAACACCGTTGGCCCGAGAAGAGTTGCTTGCTGGGATTGTTTTTACTGAGAACGAGTGTTTTAATAACAAAGATAATAACAGGATAGTTGCTAAAGCGCCGTAAACAGCAAATCATTACAAGTCGCGCGTGCTAGCGACGACAAAGTTAGTCAGTAGGTCTATCTGAACAGAAATGTTTTAGTGCAGACTTGAACACGTCGACTGTCTGAACGTTACGCAGCCAGTCCAGCAGTTCGTTCCAAACCCTCGGAGCCGCGACAGAGAACGAACGTTGTCCAGAGTCTGAGGTGAACGTATGGACGACGAGGTCGCCACGAGCAGCTGCAGAACGCAGTCTTCGTCTCGAGTCAGCGGTTGACACGGGACGACAGACGTCTCTCATACTCTCAAGTAAGGTGGTGCGAGGCCATTGACCGCCTTGAACGCCAGCAAAGTATATACAGACCCAATTTGAACTGGTTGGGCTTTGGAACCGTTTGACTGAGTGATCTTATAGGCTACCTCTGCCATGGTTAGAGTAGTATTATGTTTGCTCGGACAAGAATGACTTCGTTTGGGCACGACCAGGGCTTAAAGTAAGGGGGGTCGGGTTCTCAGCCCCCAGCTCTTAGCGCAGGGAGGAGTGGGGTGGTAGACT
>Ga0209780_1002862_pt1 | contig 12547 bp, 8 predicted proteins | sample WorMetexBAHAMAS2_FD_187384 | JGI IMG/M metagenome (GOLD analysis project Ga0209780, IMG submission 187384) | Marine gutless worms symbiont microbial communities from Max Planck institute for Marine Microbiology, Germany - Inanidrilus exumae... | ecosystem: Host-associated > Annelida > Digestive... | reverse complement strand
ATTTTGAAAATCCAAGCTGTTAATTGATATGCATAGGAGCTTTAACATAGATGCACACCTGACTGAGCAGCATTGACAGCCGGCGTTCCTATTCAGTAAGCGAAGTGTGAGCATTCATGTTTGTTGTTCATACATCGAATTGTCACAGTCAAAACTGCACAAGACGGGCGATCTACAGGTTGGGAATTGACACGTTAATTGCCAACATTCTAGTTTAATAATAAAACTTTAGCATGTACAGGGTGGGCCAAAACGTGACTTTTTCTGATCAAATTGTCCGAAAATTTATGCCCATAAAATTTGTTGTGTCATAAATGAGTGTGACGAGTGCCTATAAATAATATTTATAGGCTTTGCTTGACGCCAAAATACAGTAAGTAAAGATAACAAAATTCTAATTTTAATATTTTATATAGGCCTGTCTGGTCCGTCGTCACATCTAGGCCTGTCTGGTCCGTCGTCACATCTAGGCCTGTATGAAGACATACGCATGCACGACCATGGTAAGCAGTCGGCCTCACAACAGGTTGACGTCTTTGTTACATGTCTGATTCTTCGTTCACGGATTTAGTTGTCTGCTGCTTAACTCCATCGACTACCTGTTACAATAGGTCCGCCATCTTCCGGTCCGTCCGTCAGTGCTTCATTGACCGGTCCGTCATTGTCCAGTCATACAATTCCAGCGCTCCGCCGTGTAGACCGCCAATGGTAGACGTCAATTTCTCTCCCTGTTGATCGTTTCTTCATCGGCATCTTAACATTGCCGCCACAGCAGCGATCAGGCGATAAAAGGCCTCGAAGCTGTTAACCCGAGTCACTAATCACGTTAATGTCCAGTGAACGTCAGGCGACGACGACGCATGGACTCGACTGAAGATGCAGTCAGTAGACGGTCGGACAGGCTATCTTCAGTCATAAAGATTCAGCAACGGGGACAAACGGTGCCGGATGATGGCTGTAGTTGCCCGAAGAGATGTCTTTAGTTTCTGTTTGAAAGAGTTCAGTGACAGACTGTTGTCATGCAGGGCTGGTGGCAAACTGTTCCATGCTGTGGGCCCTCTGGTCATAATTAAACTAAGTTTAAAACCCAGTATTAGACCCGGTTTAAGCCCAAAGATAGTCACCTTAACCCATTTTAGCTCAGTGTTCCCAAAATAACTACACCCATTCAGGGATTCGATGCCAGGTTTTTTTTTTACTTTTGGGCACTCTGGCGCTCACTCAACCCTGAGCGCCAGAGTGCCCGAAAGTCAACAAATCTCCGCTGCCGCTGACAGACCCGCGCAACGCAGTGCCTCAGGCCCATCGTATTGTATACAGATGTCAGTGTGATAAACTGGTGACGAAGACCGTCACCAGTTTACCACACTGACCGTCCAACTAAGTTGACAGCACCTGAGACGATCAGCCGTTCAAGAGATATAGTTGGTGCACTGCCCACCAAAATTTTAATGTTCCACGTGACCTCACCACGCCCGGCGTTTCAGGGATGGTTTGCCATCCGTGGGCTAGCACTTGCTACGGTCAACCCACCTAGAAAATTTGAAGTCTCTATCTCCACTCACTACGAAGATATAAAAGGCGATACAAAATGTCGGAATGGGGTGGTTTGGGGTAGTTAGGGTCATTCAAGGTCACTGAAAATAGCACCAATCAATAGAGTACATACGAGTTCCTATTAGCGTTCCATAGTAAATTAGTGTCCCTATCTTGCATCGTTTCTGAGATTTAGTGAGATATTGGTCGAAAATCGTCGTTTGAATCTACCCCACCTATATTTGGCACCCCGTTGGGGTGACTCCGTTGGAATTTCGCCTAGATTTTTTTGCGCCAGAAAACTAGAGTTCCTGGTCTATCGTATGGCGTTGTTTGCGTGATTCTACATTTAGCCGTTCTGATACAACACCGGCGTGTGACAGACGGACGTGGACACACGACGACAGCATATACTGCGCTAGTATATAGCGTCGCGCAGTAAAAACTAACGATGGTCGGTTAGCCAGCCTGGCATCGAATCCATTATAACAAGGTGTCGCCCTAACGGAACGGAACTGTACTGGCCCGCCGTGCATTGTCGGCCGCTCAACCGCCCACGCGCCCGGCCCGGTGGCCGACCGCCCACTCGCTCGGCGGCCGGCCTCCCCGCCCACCCGCCGGCAGAGTTACAGACGACGACAGACGCCAGTGAGCAAAACAATAGGCCTACAGGCCCATTAGGCGGGCGAGCCAGTAATAACTGTCCCCATTTTGGAACTCTGGGCAAAAAGGAGTTAAACAGTTTTACGTTTAAGTGCACGTGAACTGCATGCGCTGTGCGGCGGCTCATGATCGGTTTGTGGCTGTGGCTGCGGGTGTAGGTGGTGTCGATAAAGGACGTGGAAGACTACAAAGAAGCGGTACTCAGCGTGTTCGACAAGAACACCGACGGTCGTTTGTCGAGACGAGAACTCGGACTACTGCTCTCTATCGAAATTTGACCCTTATCAGCACCAGACATTTCTAGCTCGTACAGCGACTATTTTCCGCAGTATTTTGGTTAAATTGGCCAGCAAGGGGCCATCCATAAAAGATGTCCACAAAATTCTGGCATTTTTCACCCCTTCGCCATGTCTATGTCTTCGCGACTATGTCCACTTTTGCCAAACTCCCCTTGTGGACGTCCACTTCACGTGGTCACACTTCAACACGGTGGCCCTGTCATCAGACGCCAGTATCTATAGTCAGTACAGCCAATACGCGTTAAAAATTGGCCTGTTTCTAGTTTTAAACTCAACAGTCAGTCACTTAATGTATTAAAAGTAAATCAGCAAGTTAAACATATAAATGTCAAACTGTTACAAATCTTAGTATAATAATAGTTTGTGGACTTCCACTATAGCTTAAATACCCCCTCCCCAAGTCCACTTCTGACATAACCCCCCTCTCTGTGTGTGAACGTCTTTTATGGATAACCTCAAGGGTTATAATGCGATAGTTCTGTGCTTCTTAACCTTTTTAACCAAGACATCCTTCTCAAAATGCATTTAACAGGCGCCCCACTGCAGCTATTGCCATCATTTAAGTCTGTCCCAAACATTACAGTTTATTTTTCTAATTAGTCTAGGTTAATTACTAGTATATTTTTCTCTGTAACTGTTTTTAATGAAATAATAACGGAATCTGATTGAGCAATTCAAAAGTCACTTTTAAATCTTTTGATTTTCAACATACGGTCACCGTTGTAACCATATCCATCCAGCCGAAAAACAACCGGAAAATGACGAGGCCGAAATTAACAATCCCGATAGACCGAAACTCGTGAAGCACCGTTAGCGACGTGTTTTTATACGTTGTCATTTTAACGTTATGCTCATTCGCTACTTCAGAGCACGCCAGTATAGCCTAGTTTCGAGTTTCGACCATACGCAAGTTTTTTACGCACACAGCAACTTACCTCTGTTTGGTCTAAGTCTAGACTTAAATTCTAGGACTTAACGTCTTTCGATACGCAGTTAGCATTGGGAATTCCCAGTTTACGACCGACGAGTTGAACTTAAGACGGGTCTCAGAGTAGCCCTCAGCTGTCAATAGTCTTTCGCTAAGTCTAAACTCAGGACATAGATCTGGTCTTAGACCAAACTGCCGACATCGTCTAATCTATGGTGTGAAATTTGTTGGGCATGTTAAAATTCATTGACATTCCGTATCCGCAAAGCACTACAATAACTATCAACGCACACTGCGCCATTCACATTACTGCTTCTCTTGATCTGCACATGACTGCGCCTTCATGTGTGCGTATGACGACAGTTTATTGAGAACAAACGTCGTTCAACGGTCGTTCGTTCTCAAGTAACTAACAGTCTACAGTAGCATTATTTTCGTTGCATTTGCTTTTGTCTCTCTTTCGCTTTTTGGGAAAAGTAACCGCAGCTTGTGTTGTATATTTTATTAACTGTGACTTATTGGATTTGTGTATATAAAACTGGTAAAATTGCAAACGGTGTTGTGCATTCAAAAAATAAAATTCATAATAAAATTCTAATTTCAGCTGAATGGCTCTCAGGCTGTAATTCAGGCCGATGTTATACAGGTAATGTAGTGCAATTAAGAATACGTTTGATCTTTAACAACATATTTGCTTCAACTTCTCTGAAGCAAAACATTATTTTATTACTATTATTATGACTGACAAGTTTAACATGCCGTAAGTTAAAACCACGATGACGTGAACATTTAACAAATATTAACAAGAAATAAACACACTTATACCAATCTCAGCTTCTGTTTAGACGATCCAATGAGATGGCCAAATGTTAGACAGGGTCTTCCAAGGGTCTCCAAAGAAACCTGTGGAGACTAACGGACAACAAATAAACAAGGTGTCGCCCTAACAGGACGTAACACTACTGGCTCGCCGTCGCGTGCTGCCCCTTGTGAGTTACGTTGCGCCGTGGAGTGTTACAGACGACGACGACAGACGCCAGCAACCGTTACTAGTCTGGCCTCCTACACTATGCATAGGCGGGCCAGTAACAATATACAAAGTAAGTGAAAATACAACTGACCCAAAAATATCAGACTAACACTAGAATGCGCTTAGGAGTGCAAGGAGTTCCAGCCGCCGCTATGGCTGAAAAAACCTGTCATCGAAATATGTTTTTTTAATTTGAAAAATCAACCATGAAAGCTGAGGTGCACTTTTGAGTGCTTGGCATTTGTACTGTCGGTCAAACAGAACGACGTCAGAAAACATTTATCCCAGCCACTGATCAGCTGACTGCTGTTCATCACTGCAAGTTGGTTGGTTGGTTGGAGTTTAACGTCCCTTTTCAGCAAAAATATGGCTATATCAGAGACAAAAGGTCAGGGGTGGAGAGCTATCCCTACCCAGTAAAGGAAGGCCAGCGATATATTAACCTCAACCCTGGCCGTCTTTTTGTTCAGCAGCCACCCAAAAAGGGAAAGGGATCGAGAGGCTCATTTAAATTATTAAGCTAACGCCTACAACAGGGAAAGACAACTATCGCACCGCAAGACTAAACTAAACTAAATACAACAAAACACCAGAATAAATCTTAACTAAGCAATACAGATAACACAAAATAAAACCCAAGCAACAAACTAAACCCAGGTTCGGTCGCCTCCTACGACCTCCGGCTTGGAAACAGAGTGGGACTAATCTGGTAGAAAGGGATAGACAAAAGAAGAAAATAGGTCATAACTGCAAGTTACAATTTGGTATTCAGTAGAGATGGGAACGGTAATGCATGCTAATTTAATGTTGTCCAACATTGTAGAGTTCCAAATCACCCTAAAATCGGATTGTTTCTTGTTCCAAGACCGATCCTTAGCAGAATTTCGAGAAAATTAATCCATAACTTACAGCAGTAATGTTGACAAAACAAGAGACAGTATTTAAAAGAATTTATAACAAGACGAGAGAATCTCTAGAACTTCTTCCTAATAGTTAAAATACTAGCACTGGTTTAGGCAGAGCAAATTATATTAGTACATTAAGTGGCGGTTAAGACAACAAAGAAAAATGACAAACACAAATGACAATCAGCACAAAATCCCAAAACTAACGAGAGGGCAGTCAGTAGAGTGTACACCTCCATCTTGCCATATACTGAAATAGGCTGTGTCATTACAGGCAAGCAAGTGCGTGTAAGTGAAATAGGTCAACACTGACCACTGTACAAGTACAGCTACAGACGTCATTTCCACAATTTCATTAACTCCTCTCTGGTCCATATCTACTTAATCGCCAAATTTCATGTATAAATCCACCGTAACTTTATGAGTTATTCTACTGACAAACAAACAAACTGGGTGAAAACAATTTTACCTTCGTCTACCAGTGGCAGAGCTTAGCAGAATGCGTTACTTCTGTTTGAAAAACAACAACTACAAGCACTGTCGAGCACTGTTTAAATGCCACGTTCATTAGATTTCCACCCTCCCCTAATACACCATGGCAGCGGTGGCGCGGGCGTGCACACGGGCCACGCGAAGGATCGGCATGTGTGGATATACGGCCGTCGCCGATCACAGTTACGATCTCTCTACCGATCTTATCTAATGAACATGGCATTTAAACAGTGCGAAGACGGACACGCTTTTTGTACTACCGTACTGTATATATACCCTGATCAACAGAGAGGGATAACATGACAATTCACCAATAGCCAAAACTATGCTGGATTGTAGGACACTGGTTGCAACATGTAATCTGACACTAACAGCAATCAAAAACACAAAATGTACTACCAGTATTACCAACAATTTAGTGGTCCAGGTAGAGCAGTTAGTCTGGTGTGGGTCTGTGGGTGAAGGCCTGGTGTGGTTGATTGGGGCGGTGGTGTGTGTTGTAGCTGCAGCATTGCGCTGCAGCACCATTGGCTCTTGCCAATCAACTGCCACTTCCTGCGATTGTACAGAGCGGCTGGTCGCGGCATCGCCGCGTAAGTAGCGCTATAGAAGAATCCGAACTTTACCTTTTACCTTTCTGTGTTGCCAGACAGTAACTTTTGAATGTAATCACCTTTGACACAGATAACTGACCGGCAAGCTGGCTCACTATCTAGACCAAGTTCAGAAGGTCAACATCACAGATGGAAAATGCTGATAAAGTGTTTGGTGTGACCGCAAGTGTCTAACTGGTCAATTTTTACCCGTGCGACACTATGCTAGCACAGTATTTGTTGTCATCGCGTGTCCGTCCGTCCTTCCGTCACGAAGCGGTATTGCACCAAAAGGCTAAACGTGGGATCACAAAAACAACGCCGCACGATAGCCCAGGGGCTCTAGTTTTATGAGGCTCTAGTTTTATGACGCAAAAGATCTGTAAGAAATTCCGATGGGATCACCCTCAACAAAGGTGCAAAATGCAGGTGGTGTAGGAGTAGGTAAAAATTGCATTTTTTTTCGACTGGTCGAGAATTCTCCAGCTCAGACTCCTTACTTCCGAAAATTTGTGTCCATCCGCCACGGTTGTCCGCATCCGTGACGATGCGCTGGCGGAGGAATATGCGGTGTCATCATCTCTGGTGGCAGTCAAAATCTGATGATCACAGTTACGGTCCAGCTGACATGAACAAGGTAGGTTGTACCAGGAAGACTGTTGATGACACCAACGGCATTGCATACTCTCTGCGTGATAGTTAAATCTACTGCAACGATGCGTGTACAAATCTATGCAGGTGGCCGAACATAACGTGGCAGATGGTGAATGTGCTCCTGATGCGTTACTCTACAACAGTAGGCCAACACTTCAACTGATACAGAGCGTCGCGCGGGTCTGTTGGCGATATCTGAGCTTCTTGTCTAAGTCACTTCAAATCGGACTGGGTCATCAAAAAGTCTTCACTGCTGGCAGAAGACATTCACTGTAGTGTTGTCCAAACAACCAGCAGTGACAAAGGAGCGCGTGGTGATTACTGAGGTAAATTTGACGTCCCTCTCGATACACAACAGGCCATTTCGGAGATGCATTGTTCCTAGCAATCAATTGCACTTGTACTAATCAAACTGACAGCAGCAAACAAGAAGTACATAAGTAAGTAAAACACAGCACATGGATTTGTATACAGCTCTATATATAACGCTCATCTCCAAGATGCTCAGAACAACATATAACACAGATGTAACTAAATCTTGCCCACATATAGGCAAAAGCTGCCCAGGTTGTGGACTATTCACCAAGCTTGGTGATGGTACTTACAAGTAACTGAAACCCTCAACGGACCTACAACAAATACAACTCAACACGCAGTCCACCGTCTGAGCATACTCACACAGATCTGATTTAACATCATATAACACGCATATATACAAATCATTGCAGAAACGTGACAACAGGACTGACGATGGTCTCACACAATCAGAAAGGGGCCATCCACAAAGGACGTCTGCAAAAATATGCAGTTTTTACACCCTCCCTTCCCGTTTTCCGCTTTTGGCCTGATCCCCTCCCCTAATCCTGCAGACGTCTACAGCTCCATAATTCTAAGCCAACGCTGCCTAACAAATTTCAAGCAAATCGAGACAGGAGCTTGGCCGTCACATGAAACGTGTTATAAATGTGCAATCATATAGCGATGAGTGGACACGCCACCCAGCCTCTCGTAAGACATGACTTAAACCTGATGACAGGGTGCATTAGTACTGAAATATTGAAAACAGGCGTCATGAATCAACAAAATCAGAAGTTGGCAGCTGTAGTATAAATGTGGACATCCACATACGATCGAACTCTCCATAACCTGATCTGCTTTTGTCCACATTTGGCTCAACCCTCCGTCCCTCCCCCATGTGGACGTCCTTTATGGATGACCCCAAATGGCTGCCTTTTGCAAAATGTCACCATAACTTGCACAATTAAAATAGTTATTTACAGTGTCAGTGAAACTGTCAACAGACAGTATCGGTGACAATTAGGGCTGTTGAGCGATTAATTTTTAAATAGCGCGATTATTTTAATTACGTGTTAATCGCAGTTTTAACGCACATTTCCTTTGTTTTTTGTCACAGATGTGGGGGGGGGGGTAATAAATGACCAGACATGAGCGGACGAGAGCGCAAGCTTTTCGCATGTCCACGGGCGCAACTTTAACAGTTGCAGACGAGGACGGCCAGACACTGACGCGTCCTTCTAAGGTCATCAATTGCAGTTTAGATTTTGTAATTAACTAACCGTTCTATATAAACCTAATCTGTGTAGATTTTTAGTCGATGACAGTACATTGCTGACATTGCTGCTGATAAGGCTAGATACTGGCTGTCCGTGGAGGCCTGTCGTTGGACAGCTGTCGATGCGGACGCCAAAATTTCCGCGTCCGCACATCTCTATGAATGACGTCTCAGCATAGAAATTAAATGGCATTAGCAAAAAATATCATTGTAGAATAGTAAAATCAAACGAAGTTTACAGTAGTGCTGCAACACGAAAGTAAAGTTCGATTTTCTTAAGGTTTGTATTGAATCTTGCTACTGATGTGACTAGTATGCATTAAAAATTTTAGTGGCGTTAATTTTTTAATAATTATGATTAATTCCTCAATGAGTTAATTAACGCGTTAATTCAACAGCCCTAGTGACAATCACACACAACAGATAACAACATAAACTATGAATAATAATAATAATAATAATAATAATAATAATAATAACAATGCCACAATTAAGTTTACAGTGTTTTCATTACGGCAAGCCATTGTGAAAGTTCACCCAGTTCATCTGATGAATGCAGACTTAGCGCCAGGAAACTCTCAGACAAAATCAACCAACTTGAGCTACTACCACCACCCACATTCATGACTGTCACTTACTATTATTACTCAGCATGAAAACTGCTATTAATTTTACCATCTCACAAATGATGGAAGGCGGAGTTGACCTACGTACTGCAGTAAGGGTGCACAGCCTGTGCCCAAGTGGCTGTCACAACATCATAACTGCCTGCAGTGAGACTCAAACCTGGGATCTCTCATACTGCATTCAGGTATGTTACCACTAGACCACTGTGACCTCCAAGTATGGAAGTACTACAGGTACAGTGTATACTCCAACATACTTAACACTTCAAATGGTGGCTGCATGCGGTGATTACACAGCTGGAAACTCAATTCAGAGAAATCAACAAACATCCCAATTTCAAACAACAAAAAAGAACTTCCTGCACACAGTCTGACTATTTCAAAACTTTCACAAATATTCATCTGTAAGTGTTAAAGTGATCACGTTGATAGTCAAACCAACCAAGGCAAAAAAACAATCGCCAATCAGACATACATGTAACAGAAGTTGCTCTTCTCCAATTTTACACATACTATATCAACAAAAAAACTAACATTTTCTTTTTTTTTGGTTTAAAACTGAATGTCACGCTTAAGTTTAAGTGAATAAAACAATATTACCCACTGCATATTTACAAACAGACACATACAGATATGCACACCACATATCAGACATGCTTAATGGGGACTTTAGCTGCTTATAACTAAATTCAACTGCAAATCCAACTTTTGCAGTGACACAGCACACAGACTTGTGTACACAAACAGTGTATAGACATGCAATATACAGTAATGATTCAGTGCTTTGATACTGACACCGTTCATTGGGCATCACGAAGAGCATCCAACCCATAAAAACGAGTGAGATGATGCTGGCATGGTTATCTGTCCACAGCAAGGTACTATTGATTTGCATATGGTCCAGCTGATCTACTGTCACCACATCAACTGTTGCCTCATGAAAATCCAAAATGGTTTTTGTACCTTTCTGGTGACTGCTTACCCAAATGGTCTTGGAAAAGGCCGTTAAATGAATGTTGATGTTGTTAATGATTCGATTCACACTAAACAGTTTTTGTGATAAGCAAGGTAAAATGAAAGCATAGAGTACCATAGACCAAATATGTAACAGTTTACTTTTGGTCATCAATTTAACTCTTATAAAATTTTATTCTATCTGAATAGATTTTGCACCAGCTAAAACAGTGTAAAAATAATCCAAATGATTAAAACTCAGTAGTGTAATCATCAAAAGTAACCTGCCACATTTTATGGTCCCCTATAATATATGGTTGCGAAATAAATAGACCAAATAACAGTAATAAAACACATCTAAATTAGTCCTGCAATGGTAATATTTGCCGGATACGTTTAATTTACTCAACAATAATGACTCCATTCTCAGAGACAGTCGGTGGAAGAACTGCAGTCAATGATGCAGCACAGTCAGCAACATCTGCTTCACCATCAGCCGGCACTTTGCCAGTTGCAGCATCTGAACAGCTGTAAGCAGAACCATCGAACTCCGGCTGTAGATCTGGTGGTCCATCAGGTTCGGCAGCTATTTCAACATCATCCGGTGCCACAGGCAAGCCAAGGTCAGGAGGCGGCGACGACCTCACAGCTGAAATTACTGCAAAATGCTTTGCTGGTATAAGCAGTGGTAAAGTCTGTGATGGTTCATTAGCACTGTCACCACTGTGCTGCAGTAGAATGCTGTCGTCACTGCAACGTTGACTCAGGCCGTCAAACAAGCCAACACGTCCTGTGTGCACACCACTCTATCAAATGACATGCAGCACTGCTTTCACAAACACACAATAAGTAAGTATACAGTGCACTTTCTACAAATATTTCAGTTTCCACTCTGCTCTTGAAGTAAAAAGTGCAAAAATGTGCAGGAAAATCTAGATTTTTGGGGACTGTCTAATGTGCCATGTAGCAAAGGCAAACCTTTCCCTAAATTTCACAAAAACCCATTCACAAGTTTTTACAAAATCCTGCTGACGTACAAAAAGACAAATTTGAAGCATCTTACGCACTCAGTTTGCACTGCATTTATGGTGGCAAATATATTAGTGACACAAGTACAAGAATGCAAACCTAGTCATATCCAGTAACAAGCTAAATGGCTTATTCATTAAAACATGTGTTACTAAAACATTTTGCAGCAGTACACATCTCAACCATATAAATATTTTAGAAGTCTACAAGTCTGCCACTATTTTACTTTTCTCAGGTAATTCATTTCAAATTCATTTCACTAGCAATTTATGTACAAGCTTTCATCAATTAATAACAGGTTCAAGGTCAGTGTGCTTCATATTTCTGGTTGGAAGCCTCATTTTACAAGCTTAGCTATCGCAGAGACAATGTGACTCGCTAAGTAAACTGAAATCTTGTCAAATGCAGCACAACTGTACGAAAAATCACATTTGAAAGGGCTTAGGATAGGTAAATGACCATGAAGGTCACTCAAGGTCATCTGAATTGCTGCTATTCGATAGGCTGCATATCACTTCCTAGCTCCAATTAGTGGTCTGTTCTAACAACGTCAGTATTCTGCACAAGTTCGGAGATATTACCACATTTACAGTGCACGTCACTGCCTGACCTCATACGTTATGGCGGGAAGAGGTCCAGCCTACTCTGGATCTTAGCACTGAGACCTCATAATGGTCCAATGCACGTGACCAGGGAGAGGAGGGGTATTGGTAGGTGTGTGCTAGTGTATGCATGACGTGTAGGGTGAGGAGGGATACATAGGAAACGAGCAGCTTGTCGGGTATTTTTAGCGTGTCCCCTCTAGACGTGGACTATCGTCTGGCTTAGCGTGAAATGGTGCTGTGTTACGCCAGTCAGTGGCCAGCCATGCCTTTCAGCTTCAGCCACGCCAGCACAGCTAACAACCTTGAGGCTGTTAATCAAAGCATCAGCAACGGTCACAGATTATAGAGTACACTGTCAAACAATCTTTTCCTAACTGGGATTTTCTCACTATTCTTCATGTACGTAGAAATTATTATCTGCCCCATAGCTATAGCATATAGCATGGGACAGATAATAAAATCGTTTTGCGTCTGTCCGTGAGTGCGTGCGTGTGTACATGTGTCTGTCCGTCTGTGGACACTCTCACGGTCGCATTTCTTCGTCGATTTTCACCAAATTGGACACAGACGTGTAAACGCCCAAAAGTAAGAACGAGTTCGTTGGGGGTCAATATCGCCCCACCCCTTCCCCATTTTCCCCCTAAAAAAACCCAATTGTGG
>Ga0209780_1002861_pt1 | contig 12549 bp, 8 predicted proteins | sample WorMetexBAHAMAS2_FD_187384 | JGI IMG/M metagenome (GOLD analysis project Ga0209780, IMG submission 187384) | Marine gutless worms symbiont microbial communities from Max Planck institute for Marine Microbiology, Germany - Inanidrilus exumae... | ecosystem: Host-associated > Annelida > Digestive... | reverse complement strand
CACAATTCATTGCTTTTCAACTGCCAATAGCCAGAACATGTGGGTTAAAAAATCCAGCAAATCCTGCTGCAAATTTGGCCAGAGCCAGATTTCGCCGGATTTGCTAAAAACACCGGATTTATGACTAGGTTGAGCCGAACCAAATCCGGTACATCCATAGTTTAAGGTGTGGTGTGGGATCTTCAAAGATGACTTTAGTGTAGTACAAATTCGCTGACGAATGTCACGATGCAAACAATCTGAAAAATCGTCAGCGTTTTCATTAAGTTATGGGCAAGAGTAAGGTGGCACCATTTTGACTCAATGGCCAAGTGTTTTTGTGTCACCTTGTAAAATAACAGTAACGAGTACCAGTATGTGACACTGATCTATTAAGACTGTCAGTTGTCACAATAATAGCACGCAAGTCCCTTCAACTGCACCTACTAAACGCTGCATTATGTAGTCAACAATATACAAAAATAATACTACACTGCTACAAAAGATTATTGTCTGATTACACACAGTCTGTAATACACATATATAAATGCATTAAAGTTAGGATTCATTCAAAAAATAGAATTCTGAGCTGAGTAATAAGAGTTACTGAGCCTTTTTATAAACTCATCTGATTTGATCTGGTCATGGAAATACTCAAATATCGGAATAATACATTCAAATAATATAACTTCGTAGCAGCTAAAAGGGCGCTAAAGTCTTTTCAAAAATCGCATAAACACGTTCAGCCATTTTTAAAGATATGTTCAGTCAAGCACAGTGGCATTTATATGCATGAATTATGTCACATCCCTGAAATATTTTTACTGTAATAAGTAAGCAATTACTGCAATAATTTTATTATTATTCACATTACGCCCTGTAACATGAATAATTATAAAACGTTTCAAGCAGATATTTAAAAACAAACAAATTAAAATAGTACCAGGTATGCAAATACCACAAACAGTATTCAAATACTTATTTAATCTTCAAGTAATTGGCCACAGCCCTAAAACACATAAAATCATAAAATCACATATACAAAATACTTTACAAAAAAGCGTGAGCAAGTACACAGGCCGCAGGATGGTTGGTTGGAGTTTAACGCTGATTTCAACACAATCCAGGTCATATCACGCCTTTAAAGGAATAATTTATTGTGAAATACAGGCCACAACTTAACATTATTTGAGGGAAATGTTGCAAATGAATGCACATGAAAAATGTACGACTTAGCCTACTGTGAGCACTGTACAATGTCACCAATATTGGGTAGGTAAGTCTGGAAGTAAATATACTCACCAGTTATATTAAAGTCTGGAATGTAATACAAGTAGCTCTGCTACCACACAGGGACCGCACGATGCGCTATATCAGTTGAAACCTTGTCAACTGCTGCACAGCTGCAAAAAAATCACATTTGAAAGGCTCGCAGTAGGAATGACCTTCAAGATGACTCAAGGTCATCGGAAATGCCTCTATTCGATAGGTCATATATCACTTGCTATTAGTGGTCTGTAGTAACGACGACTCTATCTGGCATAGCTTCTGACATATTACACCACATGTAGTAACTGGCTGTGACCTTGAGAAGTCCTTCATTTTTGAAAATATGGCCGAACTGACAAGCCACATGCACTTTCTGATTCATGTGTAAACATATCGTAGATAATACACGCCATCTTTCCCTTGGTATATGAGAGGAATAGGTTTCAAACAGCAAAAGTGACCTTCAAGATCACTAAAGATCACTGGTCATGGTGCCATTTGATAGGCCACATACGATTTCCTATTAGTGTTCCACTGCAACTATGGCTCTATCTTGCACCATTTTCGAGATATTATCACTTATTTCCCAAAAATTTAAAGAGGTTACGTGACAATGAACACTTCCTTTCAGGGGTCATATATCATGCATGCACAAGTACTCCTGTGTATCACTCATCATACGTCATTCAAAGTGCCTAGCTTCAATAATTCCAAAACATATGATTGGGGCCAAATTAAAAAAAACGGGTCACGTGACCATATGATATGATACGATACTATACAGTACATTTACGTGCGCTCAAAAGCTGAGATGGCCAGCCTAATATAGCGCATGGCACAGAAACCAAAAAATTAGGAAAACTGAAAACAAAAATTAGCCCCTTACGGGACTGACGGTCGCCTCTTCGCAACTGACGTTTCTGCAAAGTTCGAAGTCATGTGACACGAAAACTGGGACAAATATCAAAAATTTGGCTGGAAGAAATTTACATATTGTGCCCTAGTTTATGAATCAGTGGTCTGTTGCCAGCTCCCATTGTAAATGGCGGAGATAAGTACTGAAAAATGACAGGATTTCCAACTTCAAGGTGCTCGTAACCTTGACCTTGGATCGGGTCATACTGCATTCCGTCGTGCATCACTCATGGACCTCTACCTACATGCCAAATATCACTGAAATCGAAGAAACTTTTTTGGATGGACGGACATATATACAGACGGATGGACAGTGCCAAGTTCAAAGTCACGTGAGGTAACGAGTCTTATAACACAAATTCTCATTCCCATGCCACTAATGGCTGCAGATATCCCCAGTCAATATACACGGTTTATTACTATTTTACAGAACGAACACAAAGCACATCTTTCTGCTTTTCTGCTCTTGCACACACCTCGTGTTTCCAAAAAGGGTCCTGACATTTAACCCTTTTGCTGCCTTGTTCGCCGGATATTTCCGGCAGAGGAAATAAATAATAATACCCAGACTGCCGGATAAATCCGGCGACGCTAGGTAGGCTATACTTATAACAGTGGTGTGTGATATAATGCTGCCTGCTGTATTGGCTATTACCCATACACTGACTTGGTATTATATTTTTTCCGGTCTCGCAGTTAAAGGGTTAAATTAACTGTGAGCAATTATTGTCCGATTGTAATAAATCTCGGCAGAAATGATACGTAGCACCTATGCAAACAAAACATACCGTGACTGACTGTATTCATCAAATAGGACCGAAAGGGGAACATAGCATCCGGCAGTGTCTTACGCATATGCTCAACATTCACTTACCATGTTGGGCACTATGTTAACAATGAGACTGTTCTTTGTTAAACCTTTAGTTAATTAACGTCCTTATTATCCTACTAACTCAGAAATGTTAGCTACTATTGAGCACATTGTGGGTATCTATACTGCCTTTCAGCAGATCATCATATCACCAGACTGAATGCTGCAGTGCAAAACTCTGAATATTATTTCTCCTGAGGTATGACCCCACTGATTAAAAGATTTAGGGTGTTATACAGCACTGTGTATATGAGTAACAAGCCGACAACACTAAAGAACTCAAGTGGCCACTGGCTGAAGGATGAATGAAAAGATGCAATGTCCATGTTCTGCCATGTAGTACAGAAACAATAGATGGGTGACGTGATAAAATTCTACGTGATAACTAATTCTATGCAATAATTCCACCAAAAATTATTATAATTGGACAATGTTTGCTAAGTTTACAACTTAAAGTGTTGATGATCCTTTACATTGAGACAAAACGTATAAATTTTAACAGAATGAACCTGTGGTCAGCTCATGTCTAAATACTGCAAAATGTTACAACGTCAAAAACAAAATCTAATCACAACAATGTCATCAAACAAGTATATTATAATTTGATTAGTCAGAATAGAAGCTCCGTTAAATTATTAATACATATAAAATGATGAGATTCTAACCTTAACTAAGAACTGACGACAATACACTATAACAGTTCCGGACGGGCGGACGTATGTATGGACGTATGCACACTCTTACACACGTACTGACGGGCCACGGACATTTGAGACCGGCTTTATTAAATCGACTCTGTCAAGAGTCGACATAAAAACTGTGCTACTGATCCCAGAAGTTGTCTTCTAAAAGAAGCTGAGAAAGAAAACTGACCGTCCATCAGATCAGGTTTATCTACAATTTAAACATCCATTAAAACTGAGGAGGTAGACAGTGGTGTAAGCTCTGCAAGGGCTAATTATTCAGTCATCATTTCATGTCTCACTCTAACAGGTTTGTGGAGGACGGACGTACGCATGTACGTACGTAGGAATGGATGGACATTTGAAACTGGCTTTGTTAGGTTGACTCTGTGGTATAGAAATCTGACTAATATATTAGATTTTATTCAATATGACACACCTTGTGGTTTGAACAATGGACATAACAAATATCATGGAGGCCGACAGTCAACAATACTCTAAACTCAATTATTATGCAAAAAAGACACACAACAGAATTATCATACCATAAAATATTATTACTACACTGTGTCCCAAAAAACGACACTGCTTAGGCTTGCTATAACTTCAAAGTACATCAACCGATTTTGATAATTTTTGGCAGAAATGTTGCTAAGAAAGTAAGCAATCGAATGGTACTTTACTTTCCCACCTCACCTAACTAGTGCTGTGAAACAGAAAGCCAATAATTGCGTCTTTTCACCTAAATGCTAAATGTTGTTTTGCCAAAGTTCGACCAGTTGCTGCATGATTTCTTTAATTTTGACTTGGCAACTCATATTAACACTGCCGGAGACTTCCTAAATCTTGTAATCAATTTAGTTCAGCTCTGGCCTGTTCGGGGCCATATAGAGAAATGAAGTTGAGTGTTTTACGCAGCAGCTGTTGAACTGTGTTGTACGCACCATGCAATGGTGTATGCGCTGTGTTGCTAAAAGGCAAATAATATTGTCTTCACAGAAAAATACAGCAGCAGGAATGCAATATATTGCAAACAACACTTGGCTTCTATCAAGAAATATACATCAAATACAATAAAAGACAAACATATGACATCGCTTTCAGAGCAACATGAAAAATGAACCCCATCACAAATAACAACAGTAATAAACAACAGTGGCACAATGTTCAAGTTCAAGTAGCCAACTAATCAGGGCTATAACGAATTCAAGATGAAAAGCGGGACGTTATCAACTGCTGAGCCATTCCGCTGGTCAATGATCAGACCTGTCAGTTTCTTGCGCCAGTTCTTCTCTCCGATCTTTTCAACATACAACCAAACGGCAAAGAAATGACACGCAACATTCAGTTTAAACTCAACACTGAAGCAAACAAATAGAATGCCTATCACTCAGTAGGTGTTTGGTAGTAACATATTACTAGCAACGTGTTACTGTAACATATTACAATTTTAATTAACTTCAATAACATAAAACGTTACAATGTTTGCACTGTAATGAAGTAAAGTGACTAGTTATTTGAACTAGAAGATACACATCGACGCCGGAGTGTCGATGTGGATGCCTTTGCCACCTCAACAGCCTGCTGTGACCTTGAGTTTTGACCTTCAAAATCTAATGGGGTCATCAGTAGGGACTAGTGAACTGTTAGTTTATCAAAACTGTTCAAGGCGTTTGCGGTATCGTGGTAACAGCATCTGCCGGGTGAACAAACTGGTTGGTCGGTTGGTCGAACACACGCACCTGTATAAAAATTTAACAAATGTTGCTTCAGTTGTTGCAGAGATATGATTGGGGCCTAAAAACACATATGCCATTAATCTCTGTTTGTATTATTTCATTGATTTCTACAATGCATTTATTGTGCTGTGTCTATACCTTTATTGTCTAGATTACATCTCTTCTGTTTTCAATTTTGATTTTGCACTTTTTGGGTATTTTGTACACAGTAATATAGTTTGTTTGTTCTTTATTAATTGACACAGTTTCTTTCTGTCTATCTGTCTGTCTGTTTATTTTACTGTTCTTGCTACCATTACTGGTGAATAAAGATGAATATATACAGTATAATGAAGACAATAGCAACACCAGCAAATCATACACGAAAAACAGGTATGTGAACAAAGTGTGCTTGCTGTATTTACATACAACCACACGTGTGGACTCCCTCATCTAATATGTCTGAAATGTATTGTACAGTACAGTCTTCAGTGCAACTTCACCTCACTAAATTTCCATTACTGATCTACATGCACTACTATGTTAATGACCGTGTCTTCAGCGAAACAAGTACAGTTTTTCAACTCAAGGAAGTGTTGACAACGAATCGAATAAAAAACCTGACAGACCTTAATCTGTTCTTTTCTAGCAGTAGCTGTTGGGTTTTGTTCAACTGCTGCTTGCATGCCTCAACACCACGTGTGTCTCCCGACCTCTGTCGGCGTTCAAGCTCCAGCTGCAGCTCGTCATTCTCATCACGCAGCTGCATCACTGACATGTAGATGTCACCATCTTCGTCAGTCTGTCAGCAGCCGTAACACACACTTAGCAACCAGTCTAGCTTCCAGATCGACGCACGCAACAGACAACATCTGAGCACTGATAACTATCTACAGAAACGAAAACAACAAGGAAGACTATTGGGACTTGTCGGTAATCTCTAATACAGTTGTGCACAGTAATACCAAGTAATGAGCATACAATTTTTCACAATTTGTTTAATTTGGGGGTCTTGGGGGTCTAGGGTACGGACTATGGAAGTGTTGATAACACCATTGAGGAGAATTCTATCATCTTCTTCCTAATCCGAAGGTGAAATCTGCCATTAGCAAGAGCATGAGTTGCTCCTACAAAATCCTCCAGTTCTTAATTGGGGGTGCAGGCTAACACAGGTTGAGTGTAATGGCCACAAAATGGTAGTATGTGGTGCATAATAATACTATTATAGAAAACGTGGTATACGTCGAGTGCACAACGATAAGTGGAAACTGGTGTGCCATATCATCAAAACTGTTAAATATCACATGTGACTTTACCTTTGGATTGGAGATAGTAATGCGGACAAGCATAGATGCAATCTCCAGCTCTTCACTGTGGTCATTTCGCAACTTGATTGCGCGGTAACCTGTCAGTGCAAGCAGTCAACTCCAAACATTATTCTCTGTTCATATGATCTAGTACTAATAATGACTGCCACTAACATCTGTTTCTAGGCCACATCGCATGTACTGCATAAGATGCGGGCTATTGTTACAGACAGAGTAGTGTGATTGATCTGTCTGTCTGTGTGTCTGTCTGTTGGTCACATTTGTGAACCCTGCAAAAACGGCAGAACCTATCGAGATCCCATTTGGGGGAACTGAGTCGGGTGGGCCCAAGAAACCATGTATTAAATGAGGTTCAGATCCCCAAGGGAAGGGGCAATTTTTGGGGGTTGCCTGCACATTCAAAAGTATTGGCAGTGTTGCCATGGTGTACGCAAATATGAGCTGAACAGATCAAGATGCCATTTGGAGGGCTGACTTGGGTGAGCCTAGGAACCACTGGCTATTTTTGGAGTTGTATGGCTCACTCAAAAGCATTGGCAGTCTCTGCTGTGTTGTTTGCAGCAAAAGGGATCATTCAATTGTAAATAACAGCATGACATGCGATGTGGTCTTTGGAATTAGATGATTGCAGCATACTGTTCACTGTTTGCTTATATGCATCTTGGAAATATTCTAATTTACTTACTTACTAATGACGAACTACATGAGCTGTACTATGTTTACTGTTATCAGTTTACTGCTGTATCAAATCTGTGTCTGGACTATACAGCAATTCAAAGTTGGCAATGTTAGAATACCATGAGAAAAAGGCATACCAGTCCTGATGCATTTTAGAGGGATGGTTGCCTGGCCAAGGAAGTTCGGTTCACCAAACACATCTTCATCTTGAACGACGAAACGCATCAAAGCAACTTCTGGATTCAAGATGTCAAACTCGCATGACTCATTCCAGACTGGATTAAATCCATTGTCCACTGAAGAAAATCACAACAAAGTACAAAAGTTCATCAATGTTTTTTATTACGAACTGATAAACAGACTCCTTTAGCACAACATTCAGCAGAAGATAAATGTATTACATAGCTGGCGAATGCAAAGATGATTGACAAGATAGCCTGACAGTCAGCTAATGTAATTTGGTACTCAGAATTTTACTTCAGTTCCAAGAATTCTGGACAAAATTTTGTCAACTTGTAGAACATGGTTCTAAAGAGTCAAAATCACTGGCAGATTTAGCGCGGGAGCCATGGCACATGGCAGAACCCATAGCTGGTCTGTCAAGTCAACTGACGATTTGCCAAGTCGACTCGATCGACTGGTGGTCAACTAGTGGTACAAGTTGATGCAGTTGATCACACTTTATTCAAATAATTCCTGTTGTAAAATTTTATTTTGCATCACTGATCATATTTAAAATCACAGACTGCCTTCACAGCCATGTTCTTCACCTGATACTAATACAATAGGAAAATGCAGGAAAGCTGCACATACACACTTTAACATCAGTAAGAAACGTTTTGTCATTAAGCAGTAATGGTGTCGAACTTGCCGCAGTGCACACTGTAAAGATGAACTACGATGCATAATAATCTATTCATTTCTGAAAGTCTCAGGGTAATTAATGTAAAAATAATAAATGGAGATGATGATGTGGACGATAGCAGCCCACTGGCAGACTCACAGCCCAAGTCGGTTGGCTTGTTTGAGGGTTGGCACTCACTCAGTCCATCAAATGAACTGCATGAAATCTCACCATTTTGCTTGTCCATGACAACAGCATTACAAACACTGTCACTAATATTAATAATAATGATTATTATTATAATATTATTATTGCTGTTACCATTACTGACAGTTCAGCCATATGTGTTTCGTCCTACTGTCCCACTGACTTTTTATCACTGGGGTAAGTGAAAATGTCAAATCGCCCAAAATACACTTGAATTTAACAACCTCAGTGTGATCAACAAGGATAAATGAACTCAGTCAACACTAACTGAAATTACTTGATTACTCGACTGCAGTATTGTAAGCAGCTGCTCAATCTTAATCTGCCACTGTAATTCAACCTGAAGTCAATGAAGGTATCAAAGTTTTGTCTGGTCAAGTCAATTGACTCCTGGTCGAACAGTTGTAAAAGTTGAATAGCTAATCAGCAAAAACCCAAGTTGACCGAAACTGATGAGTTGATAAACTAGAAGGGAAACTATGCGGCGTCGTGCACGTCCCATTTCTTTGCTATTCTCTCACAGAACATCTACAAACTGAAAACTTCCGCCACTATGCAATGCAAACCCAGGACATTTAATCGTAGTGGGAAAGGAGCACTCGTTGTAAAAATCCTGTCTCTGAAATTAATGAGCCATTAATCCTAATAACCACATGAACATCAAAAGCAACGTACAAGCAGGATTTGTCTTGTACTTGTTGTTGTTGTCATAGTAACAACCCGCAAACTCCACCTCAACAAATGGACTCGCAATGCCTCGACCAGCTTTCACTAGGTGGCGCGCACCAATCAGCTGACAACATATTAATCACAACAGCATTATTACAGAACACATCACTACAGCATCACGCAGGCACAGCTGGTAGTATCAGCCAGTGTTTATAACACAGCCTGCACGTCAGTGAAACAAGTGACCACAGGTAGTTGTCGATATTCTGAGCTTTGACTAAACAGCACAAGCTTCACATAATAAGGTTTAGTTTGATATCCTGTTTATATGGTTCTAAATTAAATAATTACTTGTCAATATAGCTGCAAATTTTTCACGGCCATCGCAGACAAACGATGGACCAACGAATGAACGGATAAACAAACAAATGGGACAAAGGGACAGTCCGGAAACATAATGCCTTGGTCAACACTGCCAGTTGGCGATGGCAAAAAACATAGAAGGAGTATATACATTACAACAGCCAGTTTCTTTTACATGTCCATAACACAGATCAAGTCAGGTCCTGCCAAGATCTCCTATCACAACCCTTTGGAGTGATATAGCCGGTGTACTATGCCAGACATCCTTCCTGTGGCCTGACCAGCACAAATTACTCAGATTAGTTAGTTACTTAGAGTTTAACGTCCCTTTTCAGCACAAATATGGCTATATCAGAGACAAAAGGTCAGGGGTGGAGAGCAATCCCTACCCAGTGAAGAAAGGCCAGCGATATATTAACCTCAATCCTGGCCGCCTTTTTGTTCAGCAGCCAGCCAAAAAGGAAAGGGATTGAGAGGCTCATTTAAATTATTATGCTAACATCTACAACAGGGAAAGACAACTATAACACTGCAAGACAAAACTAAATCAAATACGACAAAAACAAGCATGCATCCTTAACTAAATAATACATATAACACAAAATCAACACACACAAAACTAAAGCCAGGTTTAATCGTCTCCTACGACATCCAGCCTTGAAATGGAGTGGGACTATTCTGGTAGAATGAAAAGGGATGGAAAAGCAAGAAAATAGATAAAGCGAGCAAGTAAAGAAAACAGAAAAAAGTAAAATATACTAAACTAGATGGAAAGTACTCTGAGAGAGTACAAATATCCCGGAAAAAGAGCTGTGGATTGCCACCACAATGGGGGGTGCGCGCCGACAGCGCGGTTAATGGAACAGCCGTTGCCGCAGTGTTGATCGACCAATCACGTTCCTTTCAGCCCACGGCCTACGGCAGCCGCGACCGCCGCACGGCCAGCGAGGCTGAAAAGCTCTTCCGTTTGCCACTCAGGTGGGTGGCAAACGGAAGAGTTTTTCAGTCTCGCCTCGACCAAGTGTAAACTCACCGGTCTCTGGTCGCTTTTTTGTTTAGCAGTCACCCAGGGAATTGAGAGGCTCATTTTTATTATTACGCCAGCGCCTACCATAGGGAAAGACAACTATCACACCGCAAGACTAAACTAAACCAAATACAACAAAACACTAGAATAAATCTTAACTAAGCAATACAGATAACACAATCATAAATAAAACAAACTAAACGCAGGTTCGGTCACCTCCTATGACCTCACGCCTGAAAATGGAGTGGGACGATTCTGGTAGAAAGGGATCGGATGGACAATAGAAGAAAATAAGTAAAGTGAATGAGAAAAAAAAGGGAAAAAGTAATAAAGAGCAAAAGATAAGGAAGTGAATGGACAAGGAGGAGCAAAGGCGCAAAGGGAGTACCCCAGCCCCACGTGGGGTATCTGACCGTTACTTCCACATCCCTGTACCGATCGTAACGAAACACGAACTTGGTCTTCTCTTTCCCCCTAGGAACCTTCGCATAAAATGTGGTGCAAATCCGTCCACAATTTTTTAGTTATCGTGGTCACATACAGACAGACAGACACACATACACACACAAACCAACGCCGGTGAATACATATTCCCTCGCTTTCGCGGGGATAAAGATAGAGTAAAAGGTGGAGAAGTGGGGAAGTGAAGGGACAAAAAGGAGATTGCCCCGGACCCAGATGGGGCGAAATTACTCAGATTGATCATGTGCTTACAAGAAGTGAGACGTGGACTGGCTCGACAGGCGGGTTGACTCTGCTCAGACTCTGCTTGTCGTACGGATCATAGGCTGGATGACGCATACAGTCTGGCTGCAGCACGTAGCCACAGCGATTGTTCATCATGAACAGTCCTTCATTCAACTGCATTGACCGATCTGCAATCACAGTCACATGCACATCAGTGACAACGACAGCTGATTTCTTGTCTCTATGGACACTGCATTGTACTCATGAGTACCACTTAACCACTGGAATGCACTAAATGATAATAATAATAATAATTATGATAATAATAAACATATTTGCATAGTGCCATAGAGTCGTAACTTCAGAGGCGCTTGGGCCAGGTAGTGTGTTAGTGATCGGTAGGAGTATGAGAGAAAGCCTGAGAGAAGAGGCAAGTCTTTAGCCTAGATTTAAAAAAGGTTACAGTGTCACTGTCCAGAACTGTCTTTGGCAGCAAGTTCCAGATGGCTGGTGCTGTGCAGCGGAAAGCGCGCTTTGCAACTGTTGTCTTTGTGAACGGTCGGCACAGCGCCAGAGTGGCCGATCGTCGTCGCAGATTGTGGACGTCTTCTCTGTCCTGGAGTATGCGATGGAGGTAGGACGGCGTGCATTACTAATATACACTATGTCTTATACCGTGACAACCAGTGCTAGTATCTGTATGATACAGATGACATTCCGGCGAAATAGCAATGTTCAAGCATCGGTACAAGATGTACTAACAAATGATTAAGTACCAGAATATTGATTAATCGAGTTAAGGTTTTACGTCTCACCAGACACAAAATAGGTCATTTCAGAGACGTTCTTCCCAGCCAATGTCTTGGCTTAGTACTGATCAACGAAAACAAACACGACTAAAGCAAACATGCATCCGTAACAAAATATATTACGACATAAAATTAACACACACAAAGTAAAGCCGGGTTTGGTCGCCTCCTACAACCTCAGGCCTGGAAACGGTATGGGTCCATTCTGGAAGGACTAGATAGATAAGTCAGGAAGTAAACTAGTAAGAAAATAAGTAAGTAAAAAAGATAGCATAAAGAAACAAGGAAGGAAGTAAGAAAGGAAGTGAGGAAGGAAGTTAAGTAAACACACAAACATACAATTTATATAGTGCCAAATTCAACACATGAATCACGGTGCATTACTGCCCTGGAGCCCGTATGGGGCAAGTTCCAGAATCACAGGCAGCGCAGTAGCGCTGCACTGTTGTAAGGCCCATTCAAAATCAATAGGAAAAATGGAAAATTCGACCCCCTGTAAAAT
>Ga0209780_1002860_pt1 | contig 12549 bp, 10 predicted proteins | sample WorMetexBAHAMAS2_FD_187384 | JGI IMG/M metagenome (GOLD analysis project Ga0209780, IMG submission 187384) | Marine gutless worms symbiont microbial communities from Max Planck institute for Marine Microbiology, Germany - Inanidrilus exumae... | ecosystem: Host-associated > Annelida > Digestive... | reverse complement strand
TGCCTGGACCGTTTCTTCTGAGCTACTCGGTTTTTTTATTTTATTTTTCCTTATTTTTAGTTTCTGGGCCATGCGCTAGATTAAGCTGGCGATCTCGTCAGCTTTTGAGCGCACGTTAATCTACCGTATCGTATCGTATCATCCACAAACCGGAAGTATATAACGTACTGTACTGTCGTCAAAGAGTGGCCAAGTCGCGATCACAGTTAGCATGTATTGAAAATTTTGTGAAGTCGCGAGAAAACTGGTCCAAAATTTCTGATGTTTTTGCACCCCAAATTTGGGAGAGGGCCGCCCCAAATTTTTGGGGCATTTGTAAAACAACACCACTTCCGACCTACTGGCCAAGTTTGGTTGAGATCCCGTGGCTGGTGGTCTTTCATCTATGCTGACGAAATTTAAAAAAAAAATTACAGCGGTAAAATATAATGGCCTTGCCTTCGGCTGCCATAAAAATTGACATACATTCAGATGTCAGCGCAACCGGTCGGCGGTTCCGACGACATTTGGATAGTGTAAACACCGTGTAAATGTCATAGCACTGACAAGACACAGCAGACTGAGTTTACAACGGCGCTTACTTTATTTCTCTATCGCGTCTTCGCTTCACTTCATTGTGCACAGTCCTGTTAAAGGCGTGTTCACATCGCCGCGACTAAACTGAACTGACAGTTCTGAACATGCATGTTCGGCACTGGTACAGTTCAGTTATGTCGCAGCCTGGAACACGACGATTACGCGGCCTATGTTTGACGCAACCACGCTTCCCTTCTTTTTCATCGGAAATTTATGGGCCATTTCCAGCCTTGGTTGATTGACTGAGGTAAGGTTTTCGTCCCACCCGACACAAAATAGGTCATTTCAAAGACGTTCTTTGCAGCAAACCTCTTAGCTTAGTACTGAAAAACTAAGACAAATACAATAAAAGCAAACATGCATCCGTAACGAAATATACTACAACGTAAAATTAACACAAAAAAACTAAAGCCAGGTTTGGTCGCCTCCTACAAACTCCGGCCTGGAAACGGAACGGGTCTATTGTGGAAGGAGTAGATAAGTCAGAAAGTAAATAACTAAGAAGCAAATAAGAAAAAAAGTATAATGAAGGGAGTAAGGAAGGAAGGATAGGAAGGATTTTAAGTAAACAAGCAGACATTTTATATGGCACCGAAATCAACTTTATTATTTGTCATAAGTTCACCACACTGAACGACTACATTTGTTTATAATACGTTTGCCCTGATGCAGCGCGGTTTCATCTTTCATCTATTCTTGTGCAGATTAGATGTCAATTGAGTCAGGCGACCGACAGTGCCAAATTTCAGTACTAAGCCAATAGACTGGCTGGGAAAGAACGTCGCCGAAATGACCCATTTTGTGTCAAGTGGGACGTAAAACCACAATCAATCAACAGTGCTAAAGCACAGAAGGAAACTTTGGTGGCACCCATTGAAAATCACCCTCATAACCCCATTCTCTTGTGATACACCGTCTTCTCAGAAAAGTGATATTACACTGTTCTTATTACACCGGGAGACGGAGAATTCCCAGTGGCTGTGGCGCAAGTCTGGAACACATTAACAGCAACGACCAGGACGTCGTCGTCATATCTTGTGTTCAGACCTAAAAACGTTCATCTATACTATGGATGGACAACATCAATAGGCCTACGTGGACAGGACTGATCCCCGTGGAAGAGTCAATCGGAATGACAGAAGACAGATAAATGGAGAAATTACGTGCATGGTGCATGTGGCCAACCCTCGGATCGAGGACGGCTAAAGAACAGAACAGAACCGGGTAGTTCGACGGACCGCGCAAAGACGTACCGAGCAAGGCTCCGATCGCGACGCCGCCGCACATCGACGTGACGACAGCACTTCCCAGTGTTACAGTCTGGAAAATTAATAGCATAGATTTGATTATGTTAAATAACGCCAAGCAGCTGCCGAATTCAAGACTAATCTGTAAAGGTTTGTTCACACCGGATGCGGTGAGTTGCGACATGTGCCAACTACTCAAATACATGGAAATGCATGGAATCCAATGGCAGTGTTCACACCGGACGCGTTGCGTTGCGGTGCGGTATCGTCAGCACGTTGCGTCTTTTTTCCGCATACTGCAATTAAGCTGCACCGCAATGCAACCCACTGCATTCAGTGTGAACGAACCTTTAGTCAACTATGTCTGCGATTCGTCATTTTTACTGACCGACACATGGCGCGTTAAAAGCTGCATATTATTAATTATTACGTCTTTTCCACGTACACCCAGTATCGCCGTTAATTTATTATTTCACACTATTACCTTGACAGAGTAGAAGACCGAGTCCATTTTCACTTAAAGGAGCACGTTGAAGAGACTGCGTGCGCCCAGTCATGCATGCTGAGCCCGTATACTCGAGATAGCAACTATACTTGCAGCGAGCTGCTCCTCCTGGGACCCGCGTCGTACGCCAGCGAAGCAGCTGTTGCGCTATTTATAGCATTCACCATATTCGAGTGCATTGCAGGTGAAGACGTGGATAGGAAGCGCACCGTCGGCTTCATCGCACTGTTTCTGCTGTGAGCTGTTCGCATTAGCAGAGTTCCAACTGTCATTCCAGCTCAACTTTGACACAGTCAACGTGGAAATGCGGTCGATGTCGAGACACTGCACGTCGACAATCTCCGGCGACCTGTCGGACCCGTTCGCGTCTGCGATACGCTGCGGCGACACGGCGCAGGTGAACACGATCCTAGAGTTGCTAAGTCCGTCGCCGTCGGACGTACGCGCTCTTGTGAACCGAGTCCTCGACGACGGCTCCACGCCGTTGAATGTCGCCATCGCCTTCAGACACTTCGACGTCGCGCGCATACTCATGGACTGTGGCAGCAATGTCGAGCTTCCAGACAGCTTCCGACTGGACGGATGTCGTCGACAGCCGATCCACTACGCGTGCTCAGCCGGCTCTCTGGAGCTCGTGAAAACGTTCGTAGAAGATTTTGACGTCGACGTTGACGAGCCTGACGACGGAAATGCTACTCCGATCCATCACGCCGCCGCCGCAGGACACATTGGTAATCTGTTATCTTTGTCAATTAACTTGTCATATGCTACAACGCTGGGCAGAGCCTACGACGAAGGCGTAGCTTCTCCACTAAGTGTACAGGGTCACGTGATTTGTTGCAATGGGCGAAAATCTTACAGCAGTAGCGGTGGCGTAGGTTATTCGTGCTGAAGGCAGAGGTCGCAGCATAACGTTCCCATGCAGTTATAGTTAGCGCCGGTCCAAGATACGTGTCTAAACCAAAACCTGTAGGTGGAAAAAGGGAAGCAGAGCGCGATAGCGGGATACCTTGCGCAGGCGTTACGTACAATGTGTAAAGTATGTTATACGTGAATACTGTAATGGACCGTTATTGAAAATTCGATGTCTGCAACATCCATTACTGTTTCCGGTATGTGTGACTACGACCTTTAAAAATCGTCATGTATGTCCGACGTTGCCTACAAAAGAAATTATTTAAAGTCGACAAGAGCCCCTCTGTTTTCCTGTTATGTCACATCTTACACCATCTCTAAAGCGCTCAGGCATGGCGCGTGTTAACAAGGGACCGCGCAGAATCTTCAGACATCTTCACCCATACGTCTGCTGAGATAATAGAGTGCTTGACGTTGCTGACATAGGAGTTATGTGGAAAGACGCAGAGCAGAGGCGATATAGCATTTCCATTTTGAGGACCAAATTAAGGCGCCGCACATTCAGATGGGGGCATCTCACACCCATTAATTTTTTGTTCATGTCTCCGTTTCAGCTTCCAGCTGTTCTTCGTTACCGAAGGATATTTTAAGTTAACATTTTTACATATACATCTCGTTGAGGAGCAGTGGGAGGCACGGCATTTGAATGGGGACGTGGCCTCCCCTGGCTCCATAGAACCTCCCCTGGAAAGACCCGTCCAGTTCCACCTAGACTACCAGCGAGTCGACAAGGTTAAGTGCACACAAACATCAGACTGAGGATCTGTACAGGCCGCTCGTTTGAACTTTGAAGTATTCTAATACTTTCGTTTCTTTTACTTTTATTTAGGCATATTATTTGTAACATTGTCAAACTATATCACGCCTTCACTGCGTTGACGCTGTTGTGGGGCAATAAGATGGACACCATGCAGCACTGCCAGCACCATGCACAGCTGTAGAAGGCCCGTTACAGCGATCCTAAAGTTGTCTGTTTGGCAGGCCTACTGGCATCGTGAAGGGAGTGGATGCAGAGCACGAAAAAAGGATGAGATCTAGTGAATGGCTCCTCCTGTTATCTGCCAAGGCTGCTATATAGCCGGCTAAAGGTTCGTTCACACCAGATGCGTTCTTGCAGTGCGTTGTGGCGCCGTGCGACGCCGCAACGCAACGCAACGCAGCGCAACGCAACGCAACGCGTCCGGTGTGAACGAACCTTAAGTCTGCGGTCTGCCACTTGCATCGAGCTGGGCTCCGATGCCAAACAGAACTGCTTCCGGACGCGTTGCAGTCCAAAATTTCTAGAATCAACCTGCAGCGTGCGACGACGACATCCACACGCTCGGAAACTGTCTTGAAAGTCGCACCAGGGTTGCGGTTACAACACTAGAAGAAGCCGTATTCACAATAATGCAAAAAACCACGCCGGCATTGTTTTTATGCCTCGTGACCTTGACCTTTTGATCCCAAAATAAATGGATTTTCAGGACTCATGGTGGAACATTTCTACGTCAAGTTTGGTTATCCTAGCTGCATCAGTTTTTTGACATATCGTGCGGAAAAGCAGACAGACAGACAGACAGACAAACAAACGCCGCTGAAAGTCCTACCCCGCGACTACCGTCGGCGTGGGTAATCAGCAGCTGTTGCAAGACCCTGCTTATAATGCAGACTGCGACATGAGGACGTTGCCAACTGGTAAGCTGCACATGGCAAACCAACGGACCAAGCACACTGCAACCCACACCGGAAGCCCAACTCCACAAATGCGATTGAGACCTAGAGGGCACTCGCTAGAGCGCATACCTCCACCACGCCACGCCGTTACCGGCGAGCAGCATGAGTGCTAAAACCCTTATCTCCACCCTTTCAAAATTTAACCATCTCTTAGCTGGTCCATATAGTCTACTTATTCCCCAAATTTCATAAAAATACATCCATAACATTTGAGTTGTTTAACGTTTTCAGTGTTCACAGATGGACAGACAGACAGACATATACAGCGGTTAAAACAGTACCTGCTGCTACCAGTGGCGAAGGTAAAGATGCTGAAGTCGTATAAGCTTATCAAATGCGCTCACATGGATATTTTGCCTCGGATGGGATTATCGCGTGCATCCGAGTGATTCGACCGAGACTGTACGAATGTAGACGTGGTGGAATACCTAGTGTCGGCGGCGTGTGACATCAACGCTCAGAGCAACTCGGGTCGCACGGCGCTGTGGAAGGCGGCGCAGACCGGTCGACGCGAGATCGTCCATCTGCTGTACGCGCTCGGCGCGTCGCTGGACGTCCGTAGCCAGGTCGGTGAGACCACGCTGTTCGAGTGTACGCGCCGCCCGCAACTGAGCGACATCGTCGGCGACCTGCTGCAGTGGGGCGCTGACGCCACGAGCACGGACATCGAGCGCAACACGGCGCTGCACGTGTCGGCGGCGGCCGGCAACATGGCCGTGGCCGAGTGTCTGTTAGCGGCCGGCGCCGACGTCAACGCCGCCAATGAGTACGGCAACACTGCTCTACACAACGCCGTCGTACACGGGCAGGTGCGTCCGTCATAAGATACTGCCGATAGTTAGTACCGTTTAATTAGTACACTCAGGCATCTTTGGACTTCGGACTGTACAATTGGCGTTAACTCCGAGAGAATGAGGGCGAAATCCCTCAACATAATTATATTACATGGGATACTCCCAGTAGGACATCTTCCAGTGTTGAACCTTAAATGTTCTCTTGCATTGGTCAAGTCAGTAATGATGGTTACGGATAAAAATGTTTGGTGGATTTGCTACCCGAATCATCTGGCAGAGCTTACGGTGTTCTTGACGATCTGATTCTAGTGGTATGTACGTACCCTAAGAATTAGGGGAACCAGGTTCGATTTATGGGTTTAGGCCCGAATTGTCTGGATGTAGATCGCCAGAGATCATCCTACACCGCCCGACGCGACAAGACAGTGTAGAATCAGCTTTAGATATTTATCAGCTTTAGGCCTAGATATTTTAGACGCATGCATGTAACATTGACAGTTTAAACGTAATTAGTTGTTTATCCAAGTGTGTTAATTTGGCACAATTTTTACTCAGCGGCACAGAACACTATGCTTATTGGCGAGTTGTTGCGTAACACGTCAAAATTTACATGACATCTTCCCGGTCACACATGCATAACTATCCTACTGTTGAACTTGCATGCAGCACGTATTATCAATTTATCATTACAGCCCATCACCATGTGGCTGCCATAGGCCTACAGTTTTGTATACTGCAGTTGTTTCATCTGGCTGCAAATTTCCTGTTTGAATTTTGTGCTAAGTTGACGTATAAATTATTACTATGTTGCATCACGATGTTGCATCATGATGTTGTTATCACTAACACACTACCTCGCCCAAGCGCCTCTGAAGTTACGACCGTATGGCGCTATACAAATATGTTTATTATTATTACTTTGTCCCCGGTAATTGGGCGATGTATTGCACAGTCAGCATGTCTGTATGTCCTCTCGCATATCTCGAAAATCACATGTCCAAATTTTCCGTACATGTTTCCCGTGGTCATGACTCGGTCATCCTGTGACGACTATGCAATATAATTATATTAATAGTGCTTCTGGGTTTGTGGATAATAAGAAACGACGCGTATGTTTCATTGCGTTCGCCAGCTGACAGCACCAGTCAGACGTCAGACAATGTTGTTTGGTTGAGTTCGCTACGTGGCGCTACTGGTGGCGTGTATACCATTTCAGGCATAATGCTGAACTGTCCACGCAAATTAACGATGTTTACAAACACCTGGAAAATGTACTTGAAATAAGTAACCATAGCAAACTGCTTGTTGAAGTTAGTGCTGTTCTGGCAGGCTGGAATGGCGGTACTACTGCTCAACTCGCTTGCAGACAGCACGGCTGTCAATCGCAGTGGTCAGAGTCCTCTGTACATCGGTCTGCTGCACCGGAGGCCGTCCTGTGTCCGACTGCTGCTCAACATCGGAGTCAGACTCACGTTCGACGAACTGACGACGTTCCAGCAGTGCCAGGCGGCGCGCCACACGTCCAGACGCCTGCTGCTGGACGAGACGATTGCTGCTGGACGACATCCTATCACGCTGCGTGATCGCTGCCGAGCCGTTCTGAGGCAACATCTGAGATCCGTCACAAGACAACCACTGGTACTTGGCGTCTCTCAGTTGCCGCTGCCTGAACAGTTACGACGCTATCTGCTACTGGACTGGTAGCAATCAAGAACTGCCTACGGCACATAGGCACGAAGCTGTGATATTTGTCACGCACCGGCACCGCTATACAAGAAACATCACGTACTGTGACGGGTGTCGTCCAGCAGCAATTACCTTGTCCAGCTGCAGGCGTGTAGATGTGTGATGGGCGGCCTGCGCACGCTTCATCGAGAACATTTCAACTGACTCGCAGTTCTGCATTCTGCTGTACTCTTTCCATACACACGCAAGCCATAAATCTCAACCACTGTGGACAGTGGTGCACTGGTATTTAGAACTGCAGGGGCGGATCTAGGTTTTACAAGGGCGGGTGTCCAATCCATCTGAAAGGAGCACCAAAGGCGCCGAGACGCCAAAGGCGTCGAGGGAGTGGGGAATGGGGAGGGGGTATCCCCCTCCCCAGCCGACTACGGGGTCTGGGGGAGCGTCGTAAGCTCCCCTAACGGAGTCCGGGGCGGAGCCCTGGCCGAAAACGAATTTCGTGCATTTCAGCTTTAAAATATGACACCTGGTGGCAACAATTTTAATGATTTTCATGAGAATCCACTTACCAAATTTGCGTGCAGTTTAAACAGTAGGCCTATTAAGGCAAAGTGGTTTACAGGAGTCTGTGGGGCAGTTTTTAAGAAACCCTTAGCTACGGGTCTATTTGTGTTGTTGGCCTACACTACTTTTGTTCAACTTCAATCGTTGGTTGTCATTTCCACACATGCTGATAGGCAGAGTGTGGCTATGACGATTACTGTTTGTTTGTTTGTAAATTGGTCACTTTGTACGGTTACGGATTTCTCCGCCGGGGATAAAGCTAGCGGCGTCAAATTTTGCACGATGTTTCATGGGCGTCCTGGGCATGGAATCTCCCATTTTGGAGAACTTTGCTCCTCCAGAAGCCCAAAATCCGACGAATCGGCGCCCGTTTTGAAAATATGTTGTTTTCAAAAAAGGGCACCGTATCAAAGGGGCGGGTGTCCGGACACCCTGGACCTGCCCCTGTGAACGTTAGAAAGGTGAGAGGCTCCCTGTATGAAATTCAGAGTCCAAGTTCACTCATGTCTGTTCACCAAATGTGACAAAATTAGAATTTCTCAGTTAATTATTTTTCAGAACTTTGCAAGGGGGCTATGACACCGCGCCCCCTAAATGCGCCAATACCAACTTAAGTGAAACATTAAACTGACTTGGACAAATGACGTACAAGTAAGAAATTATTGAACAACCATAAAGAATGAAAAACCAAACATATAGATTTGAAGATATTGCTTGCAAATGCACAGTAACATAAACAGTATAGATATCAACCATAATGCAAAATTAGAACCAAAGACGTGGTTAGTATTAACTGCAGTTGTTCAAGTGATTGTGTGTTGCCTATCACGAACAGCAGCTGACAGCAGCCAATATAGAAATTTGCACATTCTGCCGGTAAAGCGTTATATTTATGCTAGCATCCACTGCAGCAGTAAATTACACGGCAATGAGTCATACAGTTGCCAACTGATCAGCGGCGTATTTGTGTACAGCGCATGATAGACAGTGATATCCACGCAAACGCACGTATTAAGTTAGCTCCCAGATAACAGCTACAATATCGACAGTCAATGACGTGCCTATGGCTCCACAGTTGTGGATAAGGACACACAGCTTGTGCAGGGCCCCAAGCGATATGTAACGAAAAATTAGCTTGCGAAGTAATGCATTTTTACACAACATACTGTATGGCCACAAGACAGATTGAGCACTCAGTAAACATAGCACTGTCAACAGTCAATATGACACATTACTTGTGTGTGTGTGTCTGGAACGTTGGTGTATTGTATAAACATCATAATGCAGTGAGCTGGTTTTTGGTGTGAGGGTTATGCTTTGTATTAGATGTGGTCCAGATCCACCCACTGAAAGGGAGATGTCCCCCAAAGGTGGGTGTTGCACTTGGAAAATTTTCAGTCTTATGTAATTATACGGAGATGTGTCATGTTTACTGTAAAACCCTTTAATTTGGCTGCCCTAAAAGTTGGCGATTTTGCATGCAAAATTATTTTGGTGCCTTTTATTTTGGCAATTCAAGCCGCACAATTCCAACATACAAGTAATGCCAATTAAAGTTGGTATAGCATCTATATTCACGCCCTTTAATTTTGTGGTTTTGTTAAGATCGCGAAACTCACGAAATAAAGGGCAAGCGAACATAAAGGGTTTTACAGTATGCACTGTTTACTGTTTTTGTTTTGATGCATGATCAACTGGCGCCAATACACATTCACAGCAGTTGCTGAGCTTCTGTTCTTTAAGTGACCTTCTTTTCAACAGTTACTTACGTTGGGCAGGGCTCAGCCAAAACAGAAGCCTTCAGGATAATTGTAGCAGGTTTTTCCAGAACAGATGCCCTTCCCATTGCCAATCATTCACAGGAATTTACATGTCTACTGTGTTATAAAGTAACAGTGTCTATGCCATCTACAGTGTTGTTTTGAAATACAATTTACGTATTTTGGTGCCTTTTTAAAACAATGTAGTTAAAATACATGCCAGTGTGTTTTAAAAAGTACATTTTCCTGCAATGATGCTTTAAAAACACGGTTTAATGCTTGGTACATCACTCTGACACACTAGTTGAGTCACGAACTCAATGAAACTACTACTAGACTAAAATTTTTGTCGGTTTTGCAGTATTAGACCATTTGTTTACCTCAAATCACTGCTAACTTTCAAAAAGTGTGGCAAGGGAGTCTCCTACTAGGCTGCGGTGCTTTTAAATAAAACGTCATCTATAACGAACTCTCAGTGCTGCACATGATGAGATACTATTACTGAAAAGTATTTCCTACATTAAATATAGCCGATGAAGTATTTAGCATTGTAAAACTAATCAGCAGCAAAGTAAGTGCAAGTTTAATTAACACGTAAGCTTTTAAAAAGAAACTTGTGTTTTGTAATCAACATAACTGTTGAAAGTTATTTTATACAATACTGCATGTATAACAATGAACAAGTACCAGGTACTAAAAACTTCCAACAAATTTCTCTGTTACACTCTGTTACTCTCTAAAATTTAATGACCTTTTTGTAACCCAGCTATGTTTAAATTTAGAGAAAAATAGCAGCTGATAACAATTGAAGATCATAAAAACAACCACAAATGCGAGGAAAGGGAAGTACACACAAGGCTGAAAATAGAGTTTGTTATATTTTAAACAATGAACAGTCCTAAATGCTCCATGATGCACCTTAATATCTATAGTAATGTTGTCAAGTTTGAAACAGAACTTTCCAGGACCAAATCATGTAATTTCTCAGACATTCAAGAAACTAATGATTTTCCTGAACGCTCCATTTTCCTGGAAAAAATCAGGACTTCTACGGAATTTCCAGCAGGTTTAGGAACCATGATCTTTACAGAGCTAAATAATGTATCAAACAGAAGATTTAGCTTATAGACTCATATTCTGATAAATGTGCATAAATGCACTTACTTTTATCAGCATATGCAGCTTGTGGTGAAGTAAAAGTTCAGTAGAAATTATACAACATAAAGTAACAAAAAATGACACAAAACACGAGTAACATGATCAGAAAATGGTCTTGAGCTTTAAACTTTGTTAATCATATGCTGTTTGAACCACAAGTGTCGTACAGTTACTAAACGAAATCCGCAAAATAGTTTTTTTACTGCTGAAACTTTGACATGACATCATGAATCTATTTTATTTTCAAAAGTTGTAACAAAAATATTAATATTTAGCATTCTTTTGCTAGATATTAAACTTCCCAAAATGGCATAATATTCAGAGAACATTTTGCTTCAGTCACACCCACACTTCAGGACTGGTTCACTTCCCAACACAGAAGTAACCATCATTTTTACGCCTGTCTACGTGTGGGTGACTGATGACCTTGCAGCCTGCTGACACTAAATACATACTATAAATTTACGAAACCATTTATCAGTCATAAATTAAACCCCCAATGGCTACTTTCTTGTTCTACTGTACAATAAAATCAACAGTAACAACAACGAAACTGTAGTCAAAAATGAACTGCGGTTTACAAGTTGCATCTGTTACGTCTGTTGTGTCGTTGGAGACCAGATCAATTGCTGGCATGAAAGCAGCATTAATTGCGCTTTATTAGCCAGTCATGTACAGGCACTCTTTACTCTTCACCTAATCAGCATAACGCTTCATTGTGGATGATCTGTCAGATCGCTTCTGCTGCTCAGCCAGTAGGTCTGGATTCATGATGTTTGGCCGAGAGCCGCGGCATCGAGGACAGAACCACTTGCCCTTTGGTTTGTGTGTGAGGCGGACACAATCGAAATGGAACCACTCTATCGAGCACTGTTCATTGTCACAGCCAATCATCTCTCCATAGGACACCTGCCAATGATAACCCACACACAGGTTACTTCACTGTATTTCACACACACAAAATAAGAGCTGTATAAAAACATTAATAATACATGTTAAATGCACACACTGTCATAAGAGGAAGTCTAACTTGAAACAGCAATGTACACGATTGGCTGAAAGAGTATGGTCACCTTCTGCAATGAAGGAGAATGATCTGATGTAAAGAAATGTGGATTATGAATAATTATAACACGAACAACAGAGACAACATAAAAGAAAGTGTCTGATGAAGAAGTGAAGATATGAGATGTCATTTAAATATGGAAGAAACAATGTTCCATGGTAAATGGACCAGATTAATAAATGGTAACCAGACTCAAATGATTTCTTCAGCAAATTTTTGCCAGCTCAGTTGTTGTCAAGGACTTCAATCAAAGTATTAGAAATATGATTTTAATTCCTGTGACCTGCAATTTCAATCCGAAATCCTTCACAATTTTTTTTTCAAATGCTGTTATGGACTTTACAATTTTGTTACTTTTTTGAAATCCGAAATCATTTTAAAATTACACTTGCACTATTTAATTCCAATTAGACAATAGTGCACTACTCATTTCATGAAGAGCATACCTTCCAGCATGAGGATGATACTGCTATCACACATAGTCATAATGATGTTCAATGCATGCATGCATGAATTTACACGAATGTTTTCGAAGCATTTTAAACAGCAACCAAGTGTAACA
>Ga0209780_1002859_pt1 | contig 12551 bp, 7 predicted proteins | sample WorMetexBAHAMAS2_FD_187384 | JGI IMG/M metagenome (GOLD analysis project Ga0209780, IMG submission 187384) | Marine gutless worms symbiont microbial communities from Max Planck institute for Marine Microbiology, Germany - Inanidrilus exumae... | ecosystem: Host-associated > Annelida > Digestive... | reverse complement strand
ATTATATCTGAGACCAATGCCTATAAGCAAATGTCGGTCAGACGATAGTAGGATCCTGTCTGACGCTGCGCGCAGCTGCAGCAGCAGGGCGCTGCCGGGCGTGACACCTGGCCATCATGATGCTGTCCACCTGTTGCCTAGAGATGGCGGCGATACACTCGTCGTACGCGTAGCTCGTTGATGTTCTCTGGCCAGCCTTCCAGTCTGCCGGCGCGCCTCCGTTGCACGGCCTCGGCGCCCGCCGCTGCCAGGAAGCGACGTCGCCGGCGGCCGTCGCCGGTGGCGGGCGCGGCTGAGCAGGTGCCCGAACTGCTGGTCGAGACGCCGGGTGAACGTTGGCGTCACGAGGTCGAGTCAGCGACGACGACGACGGTGCAGAAGTGCCGACTGACTGAGCTAAGTTCCATTCACTCTGTACGTGTTCAATACGCCTTGACCTATACAACGCATAAAAACAAGTGAGGTTTTATAATCAATAACAATATTTACCCACGCCGACGGCATTCGCGGAAGTAGTTTTCACCGCCGTTTGTCTGTGATTGCTTTTCCGCACGATCTCAAAAATCGATGCATCTAGGATCACCAAACTTATCACAAAAATGTTCCACGATGAGTCCTTGAAACGCAATTTTATTTTGGGGTCAAAATGTAAAATGTCAAGATCACGATTCAAAGAAACAGCTTTTGCACTCTTGTGAGTGCTGGCTTCTTCTAGTTCTACACGGCGCACAGTGTCAGCGGCGTATTACGGTATTAGAAAGGCCCTTTATCCGGCCCCTTCGAAAAGCTACGGAAAACTATTAACACTACTGAAAAACTGACCAATTTATATGCAGAACTCACATTCAGCGAATAGACGTTTGCATTTTTAAATGGTTTGGTCCCTCCCCTGCTTTCTAAAAGTTCAAATAAGTCACTGTTCTGTGTGAAATTAAAAGGACTAGCCAACCCGACAGAAGCGACACTGCATGGCTGATTTCAGATTTCTTCAATGAATCTGCCGGGCCCATTTCTTCAATGAATCTGCCGGGCCCATGGCTACGCTATGGGCCCGGCAGATATTGGTGTGATGAGTATTAAGGATCTTAATAGCTTAGTTGAGTATGGGTAGCTTAATATAGTAGAATTTTATTTTTGCGTTTATTACAAGTAATATTTTACTAAATATAATAGTGAAGTTTGTAATTGTTATTTTAGTCCTTTTCATCTATATATGAATATTGAAGCTTCTTTTATTGGTAGTATATTCATTGGCCCGAGACTTCCAATTTACGAATAAATATTTTATTGAGGATAGATTAGGGCTACACTGTACAATATGCACTGTTACGCAGATAACACCGGACACTTTTTACAACATCGTCGACAGTGAAGTGCAAAGGAATCTTAAAAGATGCAGCAGCAGAAAGTTGTATTTAATTTTGGGCTTGACAATCGACAAAGGAGGACATAACACACCCAAGACACCCCCAATCAAAATCGACGCCGCAATGGGTAGGACTTCTAACTTACTCCGTTTACCGGCAATATACACGGTGTTAACGCGGTTGTTATGTGTACAGTAATCAGGCTACGTTTACAGAACAAAACACGATCGAATTTACAGTTTGGATTGAAAATAACTTATACAGGGGCAAAATCATCGGAACAATAACAGATCATGAACATATGAATTAAGCTGAAGAGTGAAATTTTTGACTGAGTGATAGCAACAATGCAGATTTGCAGCGTGCTGTTATACCTGATCGGGTCTGTCGAGGAACAGTAACCGTTTGACACAGGAAATAGCGTCTGCACAAACACATATTGTAAGTATTATTTTTTAATTTATTAACGAATAAACGACGAAAAATTAACTCAAAAATGCACTGAAAATAGTGATTAAATGAACTGCAATTACGGCTGAATTTCACACATTTTGCACGAACCCTTACTAGCGTATAATGTACCGTTTGTTTTGGAATATTGAAACACATTTGGCGTGCATCAGGGAGCAAAAGCAGCTAATGCTGAGTAACGGTTTTTCCCAAATAAACAGTTTTGCCATGGGCATGCACTCAAGCAACAGCATCAAAGCGCTGAAAGACTCAAGAATTAAGTGTCCAAAGTATAATATGGCAAAAGGACGCATCGCAGACTATCCCCCTCTCAGCTTCGAATGGATTGGTTTTATCTTGACCGCTATCTAACACAGTTTCCTGAACCCATGTGAGTCGGTCCCAAAATAGCGTCACGATCGGTTCAGCCGTTTTGGCACAGCTCACCCGTGTGCCAAACACACAGACATATCGACCACGCTACGTGCGACATCTGTAACAATAAGCCGCATCTCATTCACTGCGTGCACTGCAGGCGATGGGGCGACAGGACAGTTTAAATTCGTACGTGGTTATATCGTTGTCTGGCGGAGCCGTCTTGAGTGGAAACACCGTTCGAGACGGGAACATCTCGGCAGTTGATCGGCTGAAGTCGGTCATTGGCCTGCGCCTGAATGCTGCTGCTGCAGCTGGTCACTTGCGCGTTGTCTGTCGCTTTGGTGCGGTTATTTCCGCCAGTGACGTCACTCTTTGCTGGCACCTGACTCCTAAAAATCAACACGACAAATTTGTAATCAATAGACGTAAGGCAATATAGTCTTCTACAGCATTGCATAACGCATAGGCTATAGGCCTACAGATTACTACGAAAGTAACTCTGCAATTGGTCCAAATCGCGTCACGTGGCGTATAATAAAATAACATGTCGGGTTTATCACGCCCATCTGGTTATAACAGACCACGGTTGTTAGTATGTGTGAAATACGCAACGAACTGCTAAAATGCCGTATGGTGAATATGATAATTTAGAAAAGTACATTACTAAAATTGAGCCTAAAAAGAACCACAGTTAGTAGTGAGCTATTTGTTAGTTATCAAAACATTCTGAATTTGACTGAAAATGTTACATCACAGACTAGATTAATGACATGTGGTGTTGCGTGGTGGCTCAGCGGTAGGGCGTTGGACTTGCGATTTACAGGTCGCGGGTTCAATTCTCGGCCGGCGGCTTTCACGTAACATAGGTCAACTCAGCCTTGCATCCCTCTGGGGTCGCTAAATCGACTACCTGCTTCGGCTGGGGGTAAAGGCGGGATTCTCACCTCTGTCGGGTGGCAGGTAACACTGTGTGATCCCATATGGCATGTGAGTTTCCCGTAGCGGCGAAGAGCTAAGTTGACGCTAAACTGCTATAGTACACTGTTTACTTTAATTTACTTTACATATCTGTCGTAAACATGACAACTAGTAAATATTTTCACAGATTCATATTTGCTAAAACCAAAAATCTTTTTGTATGCCATATTCCAGCAAGCATTTAGTTCTTTAATCTGTGAGTCCAACAGTTTACAGGCAACATATAGCACTATACTGAAATATAGGCAGACAGTAGCTATCGATTAGAGATAGCCTTACTAGCTTACTCTAGCCAGTACTACTACTGATGATCGTATTACAGCTCACAAAAAACTTTCTTTTAATAACATGATTAACATCAGAATCCACTTTCATAAATGACCAATTTTGAACAGTAACACCTAAATATTTAATTGAATGGCACCAGCTGGTAGTGGATGTGCCCAGATACATATCAGTGATTTCGTGGTTCCAACCAGGGCCAAAGCCAATACATACCAATTTTAGAGTTAAAGGCTAATTTAAGATTTACAGCTACCATACAACAGCAATTTAACATATGTTGCAAATCAATAATCTAATACATGTATTACCGCTGTTGAGGATAAGGAACTTACGTATTGTGCGTCACACCAGCAGTGCGCAGATCAGGTTGACATGGCGCGGCAAGTTGAGCTCGTTCTGGCTTCTCCAAACTAGTTCTTGTTTTGCCAATCCTTCACAATATCACACAGCATTCGTTACCATCATTTGTTAAAGTGTTTCTTCAGTGCTCTGCCGCTGCTGGTTGATGACATGAAAGACATCCAGGCTGCAGAAAACTTATGCCAATTATCAACAGAGATTCTCTTCCGGAAAAAAATTCAGAAAGAAAACCGAGGGAAACCAGCTAACCCAAGATCACCTGGTAAACATTAAAACAGAGAGAGTTCATCTGCAAAAACTCGTCAATAACACAGAATACTTTAAAGAATCAAATGTTGACTTCTAACTATTTTAGAAATTGTTAGTAAAAAACTGAAAAAAGTGAAAACGACCTATTTTGCCAATAACGTGCACCTTCGTCCTGAAAAAACGACGACCACAAAACGGGCATAAGCCACCTAGATATAATAAATGTCATTTGAATGGTTAAACGAACTTACTTGAAAACTTCTCCAAATGTTTTCAGCAACCCCTTCTGTTTCCACCCATTCTTCCTATCAGCGTACATGAATCCATTTGGCAGTGAAGTCTGATGGATAGGAAGACTATGAAAGCCGCTGTCGGTGCCTGAATAAACGCAAACATCATAAAACAAATTTCATTCACAAAAAAATAAACCTGACATTGTTGCAATGCAGCAAACTTTAAACCTTTGGACTTTTCTGTGATGAAAAAGATAAATGAGTTTTTTTGCAACACTGGTACCGGTATACATCCTTTACGGTAATAGGCGATTTTTTTCGAAAACAACTTTTTAGCAGTTTGGGTACTTCCGGGTAATGGCGCCAGAGCGCCGGCGTCAAGGCTGTAGACATCAAACGCAGACGACATGCAATAATGTGAAAAATTAACTCTTACCTGGCGATGCGGCCTGTCGTTTAGTGTACGACCGATCCACGGCAGCCCGGAAACTTTCATTGAATCCGCGCCTCCGTCGCACTTCAGGGGCAACGCGCACCGGCACCTCGATGACGTCATCGTCCTCGTCTCTGATGTCACGCGGTGACGTCACTCTTACCACGCTCTCCAATGAGCAGCTGCGGTGTATCTGCCTGCCGGCCTGCTCCGTTTCTGCATGAAATAAACAAACAAATACAACTCATTGTTATCACATTCGGTCGCATATTTATATAAAATATTTGAGTACTGTAACATTGAAAATTTTGTTTTATTTTCGTTCAAGCACAGACAGCGTTGTGACTGCCAAGCACAAACCAGAAGAAGACAGCACTCACAATAGCGCTATGACTCACGCCGGCAATGTTTTCGTGCCGCGTAACCTCGACCTTTTAACCGTAAAGATGGATTTTCAGGACTCATGGTGGACCATGTCTACCTACGTCCAGATTGGTGATTCTCTCTGCATCGCTTTTTTAAATATCGCGTGGAAAAACAAACGCCGCTAAACACCATAGGCCTACCAGAGCACGAAGAAAGCGGCGACGAAGGTGTACAACGACCTACTCTTGGCTGCTGATGAAGGTGATGTCTCGGCTTCATCTGACCGGCGCCTTTGACAGCGTTGACCATGACCTTCTGATGCTTCGACTTGAACGCTCGTTTGGTCCCCGCGGTGTCGTTCACCAATGGTTCAGCTCATATTTGTCGGACAGAAAATTTCAGGTCGTGTGTGGAGGTAATACGTCGTCTGTGGTCATTATTGTCTGCTCTGTACCGCAAGGTTCTGTTCTGGGTCCGCGTCTGTTTATTTTATACACAACTGACCTCACTCATCTGGCTGCGGCACATGACGTTAGCATTCACCCATGTGCAGATGATACTCAGTTAAGCTTATATTTTCAGTGTCAACGCAGGGACACGATGAAATTTGCATATCAGACGTGAGCCACTGGATGGCGGCAAACAGACTCGAGCTAAACGCCGACAAGACAGAACTTCTCTGGGCCGGTTCCCAATACGGTTCTGCTTCTCTTGTTGGCAGCGGACCGCCACTATAGCTCGGAGACGAGACCATCACAGCCAGCGACCACGTCTTCTCGGTGTCATCATTTCATCTGACCGCGAAACTGACAAGCACGTTTCGCATACAAGTTCAGCGTGCGTTTACTGGCTTCGTCAGATTCGAAGGATTCGTCGTTCGCTTGACACTGAGTCTGCAAAGGCCTTCGTCTCATCCCGTCTTGATTGCTGCAATGCCGTGCTGGCCGGGTCGTCAAAAGCCACCACTGATCGTCTTCAGCGTGTGCTAAATGCAGCAGCTCGGGTCGCCAATGAAACTCAAAGTTCGACCGTGGCTTGACACATCTGCTTCACTCCAAGATCCATTGGCTGGGTGTTCCTCGGCGCATCCAGTTTAAGCTCGGAGTGACTGTTCGTCGGTGTCTGCAGGGCAGTGATCCTCGGTACCTCGTCGACTGCTGCAGTGCTACCACCAATGCTGTCAGTCGCCAGCCGCTCCGCTCTGCAAGTCGCCATCAGCTCATCGTGACACGACACCGTCGCACCAATTTCCGCCGTCGGGCGTTTACTGTTGCAGGCCCGACAGCCTGGAACTCGCTGCCAGACTTTCTCCGTGAAACTTAACCTATTTTGTAGGGTCACGATGAGCTAACAGATCAAATAATATAGAGGCCAAAGGTAATTTCGTTCGCAAGTTGTTGTCCGTTCAGACACACATACGTAACCAACTGAGTGATTCGTGTACAGCACAAAGTGGCTAGTCAAAATAGTCAATAAAAGTGAATCTCCAATGACTGAAAAAAATAATTTCATAATCAGTTTGTGTTTATAGCTCTTAACTGTTACACATCTGATTGCCTGCCGCGTTATTGACCTCCTGCTGCAAAGACTATATAGGCCTATATTCAACACAGAAGACCATGGCGTCAACCAGTCACAGTTTTCTCACCGTCGTCGTCCGCAGCAAGGCCAGCGGCAGGTTTCAGTGACTCGACTGACATGTATCTCTTCATACTCGCATCATTCACGCCTGAACATCATACGTACGAAACGTATAAGCAATATTCAGGTACAGCAACAGTACCGGTATCACAAGACGAAGGATAACAGTACAAGGTTACGGTTTCAATAAGTGACACAAGGTTGTGTGTAAAATCAGACCATTGGTTTTGACTTTTTCCGGATTGTAATTATGCACACAATAACGTTCTCAGCATTCCAAAGATAACATCCAGGACTAAAAGTAAAAACATTACAGTATACAAATTCATATTTTTTGCAATATTGTTCATGTTTAATATTCTTGATGAAGTCATTGTTGTTGACGTGTTGTAGACGTCAGACATAACAAAACAGTGTCCTTTCTTCCGGTAGGATTCTGTGAGGAGTACAGTGTCTCTCTGAGGCATATATGCACCCGATATAGGCCCAGTCAGGCAGTCGTTGTCGTCACTTGAGGGACTCATCGCAACAACACTAGAAATCATAGACAAGTCAAGAAGGTATTGCAATACGCCCCTGTGGGTGATTGATTAACGGTTAGCTTTGAGCCACTGCAGCAAATGTTGTATATTTTGTTAATTTCTGCTGTTTATAATTATTGATGACTGAATTAATGCTTCAAAAACCACGACAGCAACGGCTACGAACGCATTTCAGTATCGCGTTATTTCGCCGTAGGCCTACATGTACATGTACATCTCGGCTTGACTTTACCTCTGACGCACTTGGCCTGCTGGTAGAAGTTCAACAGCCGTGCATCCATGTACGCTCGGCGTTTCTCGGACATACTCTGTCGACCGACGGCTTCACGACTGAACACGTTCTCGGCTCCACAGTCCACTGGAGTGCTGTCACTACAACCAGTTCAACACAATCTGTATACGTCTCACCTCTAAAACTGCCGATTATCACACTGGCCGCATCTAGCGCCGGCATACTCATGCGACTCACCAGGGGGCAGCATGCGACGTGGCCAGCGTACATTCCGGCCAGACAATAAGGTCGACAGACATACTTGCTAAGTTGTGATACGCTAAAATCACGCCACTATACATACTATAGGCCTAGTAGAACTCAAATCCACTTCCACTAAAAACATATCTGCTGGTATGTAGGCCTATAGTGTAAATGAAACTAGAAATGCGTGGCAGAGCCCATCGTGTAGCCCGCGCGGCATAGCAGTGACGCACTCTAGCGTATAGGTGAAACAAAATGCCAGGGCGACGAATAAAGGTGAATATGTCGATCGCCAATTTTGACGCGAAAATTGGTTGCCATGGCAACGTCCTTTTTTAGCGATCGCAAAAAGGTCAGATCCGTAATACGCGATCAAATACCTACCATATGGTAAAAATTTGGTGAAATTTGTTCAATCAGATCCTAAGATAATTTGTCTCAAATGATTTTTTAAATGACGGGGTGCACGTCGACGACTCTTAAACTCCGGAGTTACTGGACCGAAGTTCACCAGATTTACATACACTGTACAATATTGCCAGATCATCGCAGATGAACTTTTAAAAATCAGAATGGCGATATTATAATCCGTTTCGGAATGCCAAGGCGACGAATAAAAATGAGTTGACCGATTTTACCAATTTTAACCCTAAAATTGGTTGCCATGGCAACATCCCTTGAGTCATCAGAAACAGGGGGCCAAATCGGCAATCTACGATCAAATACCTACCATGTGGTGACTATTTGGTACAAATCGGTCCAGTAGATCCTGAGTTCTCTTTGCTCAAAAGTTTATTTTAAAATGAAAAAGAAATTAACCGAAGCAGAACATACAGCCAGCGGGGCATGGATGCCGCGCGGGCTAAATGACGGCTGACAACAAGTAATCATATCTTACTAACCGTACTTGTCACAAAAGAAATTTCATTATTGTTTATTTGAGATATTCATTTTTGTACTAATCGAACGAAATTGGCTTTTGAATTAGTTATTTTTTGTTACAGTTACTGTTCACAAAGGATTTTTACTTTTGTTGTTGTTTTAACTATATTACACCGTAGGCGACAGTTCCAGAAATATCTGAGCTTTGCATTATGGAAACGTGGCCTACCAGGTAGACAAAAAGCAAAGCAGCAGTAACCGTAATAGTAACATCTGATTAAGTGAGATAATTTCCGAACGGCACATGCACCGGCACATTATAGGTCATTCAGTGCCACGAAAAAGTAGAATAGTGATATAGTCAAAAATCACTAATAAATGGTACAGAGAAAATGTAAAAAATAGACAGCTAATACGAAATAAAATATACATCAGCCAGGTGGTACAGTGGCGTACTTGGTGTACCCAATATCGGACATCGGACGTTGCCGAAAATTTGAGTAGGTTTCTTGTATGGAGCGTACAGTCCAGAGGAATGATTTTAAATTTATTCTGACGGTAAAAATGGAAACTAGACATCACGTGGAGGGATCATTTGTTAGTGAATTTCCGGCGATCTGCAATCATTGCCTAGTTATGGCGGTCTGAAGTCGCAAAACGTTGAAATTTTGTGAGAAATTTTCGCGTTTCTTGGAAAAACGACTGTTTACGCGAAAATTTTCAAAATTCTGTACAAAATGTTTTCATAGCGACACTGATCGACGCTGTTGTGTTCAGATGTCGTAAAATTTGTCCCATGGGAAATCGGTGAAATCGTACGTTATTTAGTGGACAAAAAACAACAACAAAACTTCGCCTGCCTCTCAAACCGTCGCTACTGCGCGGATCGCGCCCAAAGTCTGCCAGGGTCAGACACCAACAATGTAGCCTATTCAGCTTCCAGCCGAATTACAAAGTAACAAAGTAATACTGTAAACACCATTTAACAGACGCATATACTACAAAAGTTACAGACCAGCTTTCCATAGTGACGTCATGGCTGGTAGAGAGAGATAACGGTCGGATGATAAAAGCATCTAATGATGATTTGGATTCAGCAGCTGAGGAAACCGTCGTGCAATCATATCGACTTTGCAACTGCAATTAACAGCAACGACGATAAAGCCGTTGAAATGCATACTAGAAACTGTCATCAGTAAACATAAAACAAGATGTCAATTTACCGCGCGTCGCTATGCTAGCGCGGTGTATGCAGTTGGTCGTATGTCTGTCCGTCTGTCACAAGTCCGGAGTTCAACCAAAACGGCCAAATAGCGTCCCATAAACGTCATACGATAGCCAGGGACACTAGTTTTCTGATGTCAAAAAACTCGGCGAAATTCCAATGGAGCCACCCCAACAGGCCCTGAACAGGGGCGCCAAGTACAGGTGGCTAAACTAAAATTGGCGATTTTCGACCAATATCTCGCTATATCTCAGTAACACAAGATAGGGACATAGTTACTATATAACAGGAACTTATATGCGCTCTATCGACTGGTGCTATTTCCAGTGACCTTGAGTGACCTCTAACTACCCCAAACCACCATATTTTCTACATTTTGTATGGCTTTTCATATCTTTGTAACGATTGGAGATATACATTTCGAATTAGACTTTAAATTGATGTAGGCTAACTGTGCTTTGAAGAGTGCAATTTTAGGTTAAATCGTCGGGGTTCTAGATGAACCGTTAAGAATGAAGTAAGTAAATATCTACCAGTTTAGTCAAGCGTATACACGACGTTACAGCAATTGACACGACACTGTGTTCACGTACTCTTTCATTCAGTGAGTTAGGTTCGATTGATTAATCTATTCTTCGGTGTCATTTGGGGCTTGGGACTCGCAGTGGTGTGTCATTGAACCGGCTGAATTACCCCTACGCCAAGCGAGTTTGAATACTGAAAGAGAGAATAGACTGAAAACTGACGTTGGATGGTTGACTTGCATCTGTCTCGATGAGAACAGTGTCAACACGTCCACCGTTGATCGTCGGCGCTTTCTCAGCCACGAGCGGCCTGCTCGCCACGGCGGCGTCTAGAGGCGTCGACAGCCCGTTGCCGTCAGCGACGAAGCTGTCGCCATTCGCCATCTGGTAGGAGACGTTCCTCAGCACAGACTTGGCGGTCTTGGTCGGCGCCTCGGTGATCGATCCAGGCCTCGGAGGCATCTCGGAGACGATCTCGCTGCTGCTGCAGCAATGCATCATGGCGGGCCGGGACGCCACCTGGCGAGCGACGACGACGTCAACGTGCCCGGGGACTGAACCGCGACACCGGAGTGCTTCGCGTAACGTTCTCATCGTCTGAGAGTTACTACGACCGACCAGCAACACGCCGTTCAGTCGTACGAGACGATCATTCTCACGCAATCGACCGTCCTGTGTATCGCACACGTTCATCTATACAGCCCGTGGTGCATTCAGCGGGATGCCAGTATGTCATGGCATCTTCTTTGAAAGTCGAAAACTTTAAAAAAAATTCGGTTTACAGTCGTTTGCCTTAAAGTCACTTTCCCGGAAACACGTTTCCCGGAACGTGACAGGGGAACTAACTGTTAGCTCGAATGTGGCGATTTAGTGTTAGCCGAGTTGTACTATGAGATTGGTTTATCTGAACCGCGTAAAATTGTCAAGGTTTGGCGTAAACTTTGCTGCAGTTTACGCCAACGACCGTCTTTGATCATGTTCATTTCTATTCAGGCAGTATTGAGTAGTCAACTCTAGTGTCTTAATAATAAAACGCGGCGTCCCGTCCTCTGTGTCCTTGCGACGGCGGCGGCCCTGGTTTTCTTTGAGTGTCGTGACTCCGCTACGCTGGAACGTGTCTGCTCACCACGTGCGGCGCTAAGTCGCTCGCCTGCATTTTGCTGACTCGCTCATCTTCAAAGAAATGCGTCATTAAATAAATTAAGTCTGATAGTTAGCGTGTAGTAAACCACCAGCGATCGGTTATAAAAGTAGACCACGGAGAAGTCGTCCGTTGAGCAGGAACAGGCCGAGATCACAATAATTTCTACCGGGAAATGTCTTTCCGGGAAATGTCTTACTGGGAAACAACTGTAAATCAAAAATCTTATTATTTCTGATTTTATGCAGGTAATCAACCCCTTTTACTGTGAAAAAAATCGGCAGAAAATGCTGTAAAAAGTACTTCATCTAAAGTCAATACGTAATGAGATTCTGCACATAATGTCATTTTTATTGCTCGCAACCCTCGCTCCATTAGGGTTTCAATCCCTTCTGGCATCCCCCTCTGTTGAATTCAACGAGGTTTGATATTCTATAGATTATATATCTCGATGGTTGAATCCTGTATACGTCACTGTATACAGCGTGTGAGTTTTTATTGTAATATCTACAGTTCGCCTACTTCCGGTGATATCTATAGGTAAAAATTTAATTAGTACTTAATTACTAATAATTTATTACTATTATCATTTGATTATTACCTTATTATTATCACTTAATTACTATTTTATCTTAGTGTTTTATACTTGGTATTCCTTAGCGTAGTAACAGCTTACATTCCCTATATTACTGATGGTGATAGCTAGCCAGTTTAAATTAATCTACCGCACGGAACCACAAACAGTATAGTAACGAAAAAGAACTAACAACAAAAAATCAACACATAAGATCTAATCCTTGTTTATCGAAACGGTCCTAAGGAAGAGCCTATGGTGGGAATGATGTGTGAAACAGATGGGTTGTTCTAGTAGCATCAGTAGTAGTATTCCATTCAGTGCTAACGCTGTTGGTTGGCTAAATACAAATTATGAACAAGGTGTCGCTGTAACAGGACGTAACCGTACTGGCCCACCGTGCAGTGTTGGCCGCCCGACCGCCCACGCGCCCGGCGGCCAACACTGC
>Ga0209780_1002858_pt1 | contig 12555 bp, 9 predicted proteins | sample WorMetexBAHAMAS2_FD_187384 | JGI IMG/M metagenome (GOLD analysis project Ga0209780, IMG submission 187384) | Marine gutless worms symbiont microbial communities from Max Planck institute for Marine Microbiology, Germany - Inanidrilus exumae... | ecosystem: Host-associated > Annelida > Digestive... | reverse complement strand
TTGCTGGATATCATGTATACATTTAAGAATATATACACGCATTTATCTGAAACTGACATTAACATATAGCCTATCGTTAATTCATCATTCGTTGCGTGCTGCGTAAACATATATATATATATATATGCATTGTTGTTTGACAATTGCCGATTCACTAACGCTGGCAAATTGAATGCTCGCAGGTGGTAATGTCTAAAAATATTTAAAACCAGAAAGTTCTCGAGGTCGCTCCGACCACTTTAGCAACATAACATTAACATTCGCATCCCCAGTGATGGGGTGTTGTACTTAAAAAATTATGCCGCTGTTATTTGTTTACAGTTTTAAATTCAGGTCTGCTTTTTAGCCGACAGTGGTAACAGTTCGGCTTCTGGCTACGGCACGGTCGGCCATACCAAGCAGTTGCCGGGCTCTTGTTACCTCCTATGACCGTGGACTTTGATCCACGATCTTAACCATTGCACTTGACAGTGTCAACGTGAACGGGGCGTCATATATCTATGTCAAAAGTCATGGAAGTGTTAGCCGTGGAATGATGACAAATTATCCCCTAAAGGGCGTGACCAGGGTCATGTGACCTGTTTTAAATTTTAGTGCTCCAGTCATATCTTTAGAAACGGTGAAGCTAGGCACTTCAAATTTCGTGTGCTGATTGAAACTGAGGAGCGTTAGTGCTCGGCGACACAGAGGGTAGTGCTAAATACCGAAAACAAACGAAAATCACCGAAAACAACCGAAAACAACCGAGTATTTCGGTTGTTTTCGGTGTTTAGCAATGCCGGACACAAACACACATACCGGACCGATATTTCTACCTGAGCCACTAAAGTCGTTGAGTACGGGTAAAATGCGGGAATGCGGGTGTGGCGGGCCATGCTAACGTCTTCGGATGAGGCGGGCAAGGCGGACGACGATCGCTAGCGGTGATTTGTGAACGGGGGAGTTCTGCTATTGTCTCCTTACATAATCGCCAGCAGTGGTAAATTGCCCCTACCCATACCCTAAACCGTAACATTAACCCTAGCCCAACCCCTAACCCACTGCCGCACCCGCACGCCCGCATTTTACAGCGACACAATCACTACGATCGATACGACTTACGTCATCCGGCGACATCTCGGTCTTGATGCTCTGCTCCGACAGATGACGTCGTCGACGTACTCGTCGGTCTTGACGCTGGTTCGCTTGACACTGTACGACACGGTTGTACACCTCAACGACGGGCGGCATCGCGACTCCGAATGTTCATGGAGAAAAGAAAAGAACGAGACCGGAGATAACTCTACGACGAATCGATGCAAAGGAAGTCTCGAGAAATCGATAAGCAGACAAACAGTCCAACGCGTACAGTATGTGGTTCTAGAACTAACTGGATGACTGACTGACTGACTGACTGATTCCGACTGCTGTCCACGTTCTACTGACCATCCGCCGTTCTGTTAACGGCCAATAATATCGGCAGGCGTCGCGCGCGCTCGCCTATTATACTAATGAGTGAGGAAGGCGCCGATCAAACGTCGTTCATCCGGCCCGCGTTCACTGCACACGTGTCGGCCGCGCCTGAGGCGCTCGGGCGCTGCATTCTGCGGCTTCTGCTGCGATCATTGTCACCGTGATCGCCGACGCAGGCCGGTAATGATCCGCGAAAAATCGACCGCCACCGGCTGACGCGCGCTTCTTAAGTTTTATTGGACGCAGGGCAGGTGCCCGCTTAGCAGCAGGGTTCGTGCCGAGCCAAACGCCTGCGGTGCGCGCGGCAGGCCTGTTTTGCTTGTCCAAGTCACGCGCCAGCGATTCAAACTTCGACATACAGCGACAGTACAATAGTGTCACTGTTTTCCGCGTTTCCGTGATTTCTAGGAGGCACTTCGTACAAAACCGCACAACTATGCTATGTAGGCCTAGCGTTAACATGAAGATGACATTTAAATTTTAAAATTCGTTCAACACGTGACTGCTTATAAATTGTCATTAAACTGCTGAAATAAACACCGAGGTTAAATCTAACCGACTTTTGTATTAAGTTTACAAAAGTTACAAAACATTTGTAAAGAAAACCTTACAAATTTTAAAACGAGTTTGGAGTCCGGTCCCTGACTACATATGCATATACGCTACTGGGTGAGGCATACATGTACGCTCTTATCTTTCGCAAAAAACTGAACTGATATGTGAAAAGACTTAGTTAACATCATTATTTAATAATAAGTATTTCGAATCTTCAATATTGATATTGTAAAACATGCTAGTCGCTGTTTTCGTTTGACCTGCCTAGTATTGTTATCGAGAAACGTGTTAAGAAGTTCAATAAAAGTTTGAACAAGTCTATACCTTTGTAGCCCAGTTGGTATGGGTCCCAAATTCTATGCTTTACAATGCATATAGTCTATTATGTAATTTAACATGTGCATGTATTGTATTGAAAGTGTTTGTGTTTGCATGTAATGATGTAGTCGAGCTCTAGTTAAGTTTTTCTATCTTTACTACTATATTTTTGTTTGTATTTTTATTTATTTTTCACAACTATTATATTTTCACGGTAAAATAAAGGTTTTCAATATGCACAAACATTTTTCCAATAGAGCAACCTGCGTTGGTATTGAGTATAGCGCGTGTCGTTTGCAACGCTATATACGGAAATTATGTATGTCATTACTGCGCCCGCGGAAGCGGTTGCAAAGTATTGTAATGAGTACGTCTGTGTGTCTGTCTGTGTGTTTGTCTGTATGTCTGTCTTTTTGAAAGGATATCTCCGGAACCACATGCGCGATCTTTATCAAACTTTTCTTGCATGTTGCCTATCGCCGTGGCTCGGTTCTCCTCCGGCTGAGTGACAAAATATCAAGGGGAATGGGGCAATTTTTTGGGTTTTCTTCCCCTTTAACAATGCATTGTAAAGCATAGAATTTGGGACCCATACGAAAACGGCTGAACCTTTCAAGATGCCGTTTGGGATGATGAATGGGCTTGGCTCGTGGAACATTGAGGTGACGATCCCCCGAAGGGGAATGGGCAATTTTGGAGGAAAACATGTGCCCAACAAGCCCAATACCCTACTAATTGCGAATTGGATTGGTCTATGCATCGGTACACAACAGGGGCAGACGCTTGAATGCAAGCGTTGGATAAGTTTATCATTGGCCGCGAAGTGAGGGTGTACTTTCGGTTTTGTGGATGACATCATGTTTTTTTCTACAATGGGCCGTATAGCGGTATGAATTTCGCTAAGTAGGGCCGATTTCGCTTAAATTTAGTTATTTACCGCAAGGTCGGTCATAATTCGATGTCATATTATCAAACGGCATAATTTTAACTAACTATTTCGAAATTACTCGCAAACTGAAGCAAAAAAAAACGGAGAAATCTGACAATTAATGGGAAGAATTACCAACACGCGCATCGCCGTAGCTATTGTTGCTATGGTAACGGTGAAGGTTGGCGGAGAAACAAATACACCACTGACTTTGATGCATAGACTTAGGAAAGCGAAGTTAATTCAGGGTAAATGGGACTTAGGTTGAGGAAGTATATAGAATTAAGGGACTTCAAGGGCGGTGCGATTGCTCACCGCAGGCGAAGTCTGATATCTACGATTGCCTTGTTCCCTCTGTTTGTCGCATGCACTGTGCGAAACGGTTTAACATCGTTATCAGTCGTTTGTTGTCACGTGATCAGTCCTACTCTTCTAGCTTTCTACCATCAGACCTCTACGTGACTTTAAATGTTATAGCAAAAATATCTGAGAAAATGTGTTCCACTTAACACTTGAGAAAACGTTATTTAGCCAGTTTTCAAGTACATCTAGTAATGCTACGGATAGCTTTATAAACAGTGCGTGATGATTGACTTGCTTTAACCGTAATCACTTCTGTGATGAAAGGCTCGATGACTTAACGGACAGTGTACGCTGCATGATTACAGCCCATTCCGTTCCTAGGACGAACATGTTTACAGACAATGAAAGAAATACGCCAGACGTCTCTTATTTTAGATGTCGTTTTAACTGTCACGGCTGAATTAAATGATTCAAGGTCATTTAATGTCGCGTATACTGTAGTACAAAAATGTGCGGGGAGCATGTCCGGACACCCCGTTCGATAGACCACATACCATTTTTTACGTTGCTTGCTACCATTTGGTGAAATAAAGATGAATATATTTCCTATTAGTCTTCCACTGCAACTACTTCTCTATCTTCCACGGCTTCCGATATATTATCAGTCATTTCCCAAAATATAAACAGGTCACATGACCCTGAATACATCGTCTTCGGGGGTAATCTATCATTAGTGTCAGTCAGCGCAACAAATTTGTAATACCTATAGTTTTGCCCATTCTAAAGACGATGGGCCCAAAATTTAAAAAAATGTGTCACGTGACACTAACCACGTCATTAGGGGCAGTTTGTTATCGCAAGGCTAACACTTGACATAGCCTACCTGTGTACAAAATTCGACGACTATAAATCCAGCAGTTGCACACATGTGATTGAAAACGTCATAATTTACAACCTCATTATATTGCAGAGGGCCCGCTCGACGCACTGTGAAATCTTGTCAAGTGCCGTACAGCTGTCAGGTCACTCAAGGTCATCGGAATTGCCACTATTCAACTGACCGTATATCACTTCCTTTTTGTGGTCTGTAGTGACAACGACTTCATCTAGCACCGTTTCCGATATATTTCCACATACTCAGTATACGTGACTGGCTGTGGCCTTCAAAAGTCCTTTATTTTCGAAACAGTTCAAATTACTAGCCATGAGCGCTTTCCAATTCATATGTAAACATGTCGTATATACTATATAATACAAATATCAAATATTAAACCAATTTGTAACGCGCCGATTAGTCCAAGTAAAATAACCGGAATCGGGCGCGAGATGTTGAAAACTATTCACACAAGTTGCAGCACGGCAGTTAAACGACAGGTCATTAAATGACAAATAGATCGTCGCAGTAACTAGTTCCTTGGCTACGCGCCACGTTGCCTTGTGATCACCGCTTGCCTCTAGAAGTCGACTGTTATAGATCGACCTCATGGGCGGTAATCTCAGCGTTCGCTGTACGGCACGCCGCGCGGTAAGCCATGCGATCGGATGCAACGCCAGTTCGTTTCCATCGTCGTTCCAGATGACGTGTTCTACGCTTGGCGTCCACCGCGGCCTGCGACAGCTTCGTGAGCTGCTGCCACTGCGCCAGATTGTCCAGCACGTCCGTCACCGAGCGTTCAACTTGACTGGCGAAGCCGTCGACGTCGTCAGCAGGCTTCGTGTAGACTTCGGTCTCACGTAAACGAGCAGTGGACTCGGCAGAATCGACGCAGTTCACACTGTAAACGCTCGGTGACGGACGAATTAATAGCTACAAAAAACAATACTAGAAAGAAATTAAAAAACTTAAACTAAGTAATCAGTGCTTGGCATACATAATTTCCTTGACACCGATATCTATCGAGGAATCTATCATGACGATTAGTAATTAATTGCTCCACGGTAGGTATGCCAAAATATTCGCTAATTTCACAGTACGAGTCTTTAGCCATAAGGACCAAAATTTTATTTTTAAAATATTTCGCTTGGACTAATCGGCGCGTTACAAATTGGTTTTGTATTAGCCGAGTCCACTGCTCGTTTAAGTCAGACCGAAGTCTACACGAAGCCTGCTGACGACGTCGAACTTCACACGCCAGCACGAGTAACGCTTTAGAACCGGCTTCGGTCGTTGATAGTTGATGTCGGTGAGCAGCGGGTAGTGGTCAACTCAGAGACACCCGCATCTACTACGCCGACTGGCGATGAGCTGGCCACGTCCAAACCGTTGACGTACATTAACATATTTCCAGAGGAATGAGTGTGAGAAGGGTTTCAAACAGCAAACGTGACCTTCAAGGTCATTCAAGGTCACCGATAATGTCGCCATTTGATAGGCCACATACGATTTACTATTAGTTATTCCATTGCAAATATGTCTCTATCTTGCACCCTTTCCGAGATATTAGTATACTTATTTCTCGAAATTTATATTTTTCTTGTGTACATATCTCTTTGCTGTGTTTTTTCTCTATATTTCTACCGTGTGACATTCGGTGAATAAAAATTACTAAAGACGTCACGTGACCCAGAACATGTCCAGGGTAATGTTTATTATGCACGCACTAGTACTCCTCAGTATCAATCAGCACACGAAATTTGAAGTGCCTAGCTTCACCGTTTCTACAGATATGACTGCAGCACAAAAATTTAAAATATAGGTCACATAACCTTGATTACGCCCATTAGGAAATAATTTGTCATCATTCCAAGGCTAACACTTGACCTATTCTACCTGTGTTCAAAATTTGGCGACTCTCGCTTCAGCCGTTTCGGAGCGGGAGTCGAAATTGACAATGGGTTAAGTGACCTTGACCACGCCCCTTTAGGGGTGCTTTGTCATCTGTAGGCTAGCACTTAATATTGCCTGCATGTGTACAAAATTTGAGGACTCTAGCTTAGGCAGTTACAGAGATGTTATTGGGCTCAAAAAAGTTAAAATGGGTTAATGAACATGACCATGACCTTTAAGGGCTGATTTGTCATCCTTAGTCTTGAACGTGACACACACAGCCTGTTTACAAAATTTGGCAACTCTACTTTGAGCCATTCCAGAGATATAATTGGTGACCTCCAAAATTGAAACGGTTTACGTGAGCTGACCAAGCCCCTTTCAAGGATGGTTTGTCAGGTTTGTCATCCGCGGGTTAGGGCTTGCCAACATCAACCTACCTACGAAACTTGACGTCTCTATCTCCAACCACTATGAAGACATGAAAAGCGATACAAAATGTGAAAAATGGGGTGGTTTCGCGTAGTCATGGAGTCACTCAAGGTCGCTGTAAAAGCGCCATTCGACAGAGCGCACAAGAGTTCCTATTAGCCTTCCGTTGTAACTATCTTGCATCGTTTCTGAGATAGCGAGATATTGGTCGAAAACCGCCGATTTTGACCCACTCCACTTGTATTAGGCGCCATCGTTGGCGGTGACGCCATCGGATTTTCGCCGAGATATTTGGCATGAGAAAATTAGAGTACCTGCATATTGTGAGGCACTGTTTGCGACTTTGCGTGATCCTACGTTTAGCGGTTTTGGTAGGAGTCGAACGTGTGACAGACAGACGGACAGACAGACAGATGACGGACACGCGACGTCAGCATACACCGCACCGTAAAAATGAAACGAGCGTCAATGGAAGATCTCTTCGTGTTCAAGACGTGCTGTGAAAACTGTAGCATAATCAGCAAGAGTCAAGTTAGCACCGTACAAAAACTCAAACGGGTTTATTTTTACCCGCGCGACGCTATGCTCGTGCGGATCTATACTTGCTGTTGTCGCAAGTCTGTCCGTTCGTTTGTCCGTCACAAGTCGGTGTGCTACTAAGACGGTAAATGTAGTACTATCAAAAACAACGCCGCACGATAGCCCAGAGACTCTAGTTTTACGACGCAAAAGATCTTTACTAAATTCCGATGGGATCATCCCAACGGGGGCGCCAAATGCAGGTGAGGTAGGTAAAATTGCGTTTTCGACCGGTCGAGAATTCTCCTGCTCAGACTTACCGCCGAAAGTTTGTGTCCATCCGCCAAGGTGACTCTTGTCCACGACAGTGCGCTGGCGGAGGAATACGCGATATCATCAACAAGTTTGGTGGTAATCGAACTTTGATGATAACAGTTATGGTCCAGTTGACATCAGAAAAGTCTGTTGATGACACCCACGGCTTACTTCAATGCTAAATGTATGTGATACGGAGCATCGCATGCTCGCTATGCGGTAGTTGAGCTTACTACAACGATGCGTGTACACAACTATGCAGGTAGCGGAATACAACGTGGTAATTGCAGAAAGTGCTCCTCAGGCTGACACGTGATCTTCGTTATTCGTACACAGTATAAACAGTAGGCCAATATTTCAATTGATACAGATTCGCGCGGGTTGGACCTTGAGTACATGTTCAGTCATTTTGACACTGTAGCCGTTGCTGGAACAGGATTCAAGGCTAATAGACCTATAGATTGGTGTTGATTATCATTACTCTTAACGACTTTATATGACCTTAAATGTTTGTTTATAGTCATTCGAAAACCGATGGAAAAGTCATAAAGTAAACTTAACAGTGTATACGAACACTGTATATATAGGTAAGGTGACAGTGAGTACATATTACGTAAGCGATTTCTATGGGACGATATTCAAGAGACAAACAAGAAGATACGCCCGGTTTATTTGCGATAGCTGAGCTTTTTGTATAAACGCTAACTCAAGTAAGGATTACTCACATTTCATTTCTCTTTTAATTTGCTTGAAAGCAAGTAGGCCCTATCGGATATAAATGTGTTGATTTCGTTTATTTATTTCTTCATATATCTATCTGACGTTATCGTTGCGGTGAACAAAGATTTTCAGCACAAGCAAGTGGCCACAACGTCAAAGCACATTAAGTAAGTAAGTAATAAGTAAATAATATCATTTATAAAGCGCATGATAATCGTTTAAGCAAAGATGATACAGCGCCGGAGGCAATATCATCTTTGGTTTAAGTATAAATTTATCAAAAGCGCCGATCAACATAGGCCTACATAGCATAGGCCTACAGTTTTTATGTGCATTTTTAATGTTTACTTCTCGATTTTTCTTTTACTTCTTAGTGGGCTTTCGAATGACCATAAACATAGACATTCAAGGTCACGTAAGGTCGTTGAGAGAATGCGAATTAACAGCAAATAGTGTTCTTTACTAGTACTGCAACACCATCAGCTGTTCACTGTTTTATTAAGAGCTAAGAATAGCACGGACAACGGCATGAAGAGGCAGGTAACGTCTGTCTGATTATAATGTTGACATAAATCACGACGATGAAATACAAACGGTATGTCTTAGGTGGGCCATACGCAACGTCGATGGCAGTTGATGGATCGTATTGCCCGAACTAACCGCAACGCTGAGCGACCGTTCCGCTCTGAAAGTCAGGCCATCGGTGTTGTCTAGCGTCGTCTCTTTCATGTTCGATCGTGCGTGAAAGTGTTTAATTTCGGACGTCTGTCGGGCGTCGACGACCGCTGTTAACGACGTGTACCATCAGGAGCCAGTCGAACGGCGACCCGCAGTACTCGTCGTGGCGCGAGGCGAACGTCGTAAAATGGTAATTAGCGAAAGCACCTGACGAACTCCCTCCGGTAGGCCTATGTGCATCCGGCCAGCGGGTGTCATCTACAAACTGATGGTTATGGCGCCTTCCTTCGCAAACTACCTGCATAGTTCACAAGCGTTCCTCCGCCCTTGTCAGCCGAGTCATTTTTTGTTTGTCGATCATGGTTTACTGCAAATACTTATGACGCCTATTTATGCGCGATTTTTGCCGCGCGACGCCATGCCAGCGCAGTATATACTGTCGTCATGTGTCTGTCTGTCCATCTGTCCGTCCGTCACACGCCGGTATTATACATATAAATGAGCGTAATCACATCATGTGACCCGTTTTAAATTTTTAGCCCCCACAAGATATCTCTGGAACGGCTTAAGCTAGAGACTTCAAATTTGGTGTATGTTAATCATAGTAAGTCTCAGCCTACGGACCACAAACTGTCCAGAAAGGGGTGTGGTCACTGTCACGTAATTTCTTTAACTTTTGTAAAATAAGTGATGATATCTCGAAAACGGTAGGGGTCACCCAAGGTCATCAGCAATATAAACATTTGATACAGCGCATACGACGTCCTGTTCAAATTTAATAGAAACTATAAGGCTATCAATTCTAGTAACAGGATGACATATCACCCACAAAAGGGGCGTGGTTATGGTCACGTGACCGTTTCAAAATTTTGCCGTTTGCCGTGATGCAGCGCGTCGCGCGGGTTTGTCAGCGACTGCTGAGCTACTTGTATTTATTACTGGCCCGTCCGTCTACACATAGTGTAGGGGAGCCAGACTAGTGATGCTCTCTGGCGTCGGTCGTCGTCTGTCTTCGTCGTCTCTCATCTGTCGACGTCTGTAACACCGTCGCATATGCAACGTAACTCACCAGGGGGCAGCACACGACGGCTGGCCAGTAGTGTTACGTCCGTTAGGGCGACACCTCGTTTTTCGTTTGTGCTGTGCGCTAGATGAGGCTGTCCATCTCGTCAGCTCTTGAGCGCACGTAAATATACTGATACTGTATCGTATCGTATAGTATAGTATCGTAGCAAGTCATAGCCCACGGATGACAAATCATCCCTGAAAGGGGCGTGGTCAGGTCACGTGGACCATTTCAATTTTGGTTGGCACCAGTCCCATCTCCGCGGAGCGGCTGAAACTAAAATCGTCAAATTTTGCAGACAGGTTGATTGTACTAAGTCCTAGCTTTCGGATGACAAACCACCCGTCCACCCCTAAAGGAGTCGTGGTTAGGCCTATGGTTAAATGATCCATTTTCTATTTCGATGCCCACAATAATGCCTCCGGAACGGCTAAAGCGAAAGTCAGCAAATTTTGCGTGCAGGTAGAATATATCAAGTGTTAGCCTTGGTTGACAGACTACCCTCTAATGGGCGTGGTCAGGGTCACGTGACGTTTTTTTAAATTTTGGTCCTCAGTCATACCTTTGGAATCGGTGAAGCTAGGTATTTCAAACTTCGTGTGCTGATTGATACATAGCAGTAGTCTACTGCATGCATGATAGAATTTAAAGAGGTCACGTGACGCTGAATACACCCCTTTCGGGGGTGTATTCAGCGTCACGTGACCTGTTTAAATTTAGGGAAATAAGTGGTAATATCTCGGAAACGGTTCAAGATAAACACATAGCTGTAAATGAAGACTAATAGGAAATCGTATGTGGCCTATAATTGAGTGGCATCATTACGGAATTTGCGGGTGACCTTTAGTGATCTTGAAGGTCACTTTTGCTGTTTGAAACCTTTGTGTCCACCCGCCACAGTGGTTCGCGTTCATGATGGTGCGCTGGTGGAGTAATACGCAGTGTCGTAGTCGACGTTGATTCATCAGTTATGGTCCAGTTGACATCAACAATATTGGTTGTACGGAAGTCTGTTGATGACACGCACGACATTGCATGCTCGCTGGGCTGTGCCTTATATAGTTGTGCCTAGTCAAGTCCTAGCTTACGGATGACCAACCACCCCTAAAAGGTGCGTGGTCAGGGCCACATGACCCATTTTCAGTTTGACATCCAAGCCTTAAGCTAGAGTTGCCAAGTTTTGAGTACAGGTAGAATATATCAAGTGTCAGCCTAAGGATGACAAGCTATCCCTAATGTCCGTGGTCTGAGTCGCATTACCAGTTTAAGAATGGCCTCCCAGTCATATATTTCGAATCGATGAAGCTAGACACTTCAAATTTCGTGCGCTGGTTGATACGGAGGAGTTATAGTGCATGCATGATAGATTACCCCTGAAGAAGATGCGTTCATAGTCACGTAACCTCTTTAATTTGTGGGAAACAAGTGATAATATCTCGAAAACGGCACAAGATAGACACATAGTTGTAATGAAAGGCAAACATGAAATAGTATGCGGCTTAAAATGGCGCCATTACCAATTAGTGACCTTAAAGGTCAGTTTTGCTGTTTGTAACCTTTCTATCGCACATACCTCGGAGAATACAGCGTTTATTATGCTTATAAGTAGCAGCTTCTGAGTTCTGACTGATGAGCTCCGGTTTCGTACACATACATAAGCACTGATGCCAGAGTAGACAGTGCACATGGCTGAACTAGTACCTTGCTGCAACGCAACAACTGATTGACTAGTCTGTACTCCAAATCGGCGAGATTATAAATCACAATATCTCTGCAATACCCACATAACCCTTTTCAAAATTTTAAAATCTTTTGAATAGGCAAGTACACACATTTGAAATTATATCTTAGTTATAAAACAGCAAATATAAATGGTATAAACTGGCTAGTTTACAACTAAGCGTAAGAGCGACAGAGTCATAGCTCTAAAACGGCAAATATCATTTTGGTAGACTCAATCTCGAACGTTCACTAAACACGACCTTACCACGAAGTCATGCCAAAAATTATAACTCGCTGTGGAGGTGTCAAAGAATAAATGACCTTTTTAGCAATATCAGAAGAGCACAGATATATCAATTGCCACACGACTTTGCTGGTAACGTTCTATATGGAGTCACACTAAAGTGATATTTGCCGTTCTATAGCTATGACTCTGTCGCCCTTACACCTGATTGTAAACTGGCCAGTTTTTACCATTTATTGTAAAATAGAGCCAAAACAAGATGGAAAAGTAAATTACCAGTCTAGACCACGAGTCAGACAATAACCACGACGGACAGAGTCGATAAACGCGAGAAAGTCAAAACTGCAGAAGTGGAAAACGCGGGAGTAGAATTCTCGGCACCAAAAAGCTGCAAAGCAGGGCTGGAAAACGCGGGAGTGGAAATCATGGCACCAGAATACCGGGGTGGAAAACGCGAGAGAAGCGATTATGGAAAGCCAAAATTCACCTAACCAAAACCTTTCTTTCACAAAGTTAGTTGTCGACCACTGGAAATA